>Ga0182024_10003838_pt1 | contig 35224 bp, 16 predicted proteins | sample P32metaG_FD_120480 | JGI IMG/M metagenome (GOLD analysis project Ga0182024, IMG submission 120480) | Permafrost microbial communities from Stordalen Mire, Sweden - P3-2 metaG (Illumina Assembly) | ecosystem: Environmental > Terrestrial > Soil > Wetlands > Permafrost | place: Sweden: Stordalen...
GTTGTCGTGCTCGTGCCGTAGGTGACCGCCACGTTGCCCGCCAGCCCAGTGAGAGTCGCCTGTCCTTCGCCAACCGTCGTGGTCGCCTCGGCAGACGTCGGCGTCGTCTCCACGTTCCCGGCGTTGTCGATCGCCTGGGAGAAGAAAGAGTACGTGTCGCCGCTGATGCCCGTGTAGATCACGCTGCCGTTGGCGGTGTCGGTGAGCCATTCGCTGAACGGGCCGCCGTTGACGGACACAAAGACGTTGTAGCCGGCGATCCCCGAGCCATTGGCGTCATCGGTGCCCGACCAGGAGACATTGAACGACGGATCATTCTCGTTTACCGGCAGCGACGCCACGGCGCTCGTCGGCGCAACAGCATCGAACACGTTGGTGTAGACGTTGGTATCGAGCGGCGCGTTGTTATCGAAGACGATCGTCGCCTGGGCCGAGGCGGTCTGTCCTGACTGCACGCCGGCCGTGGGCAGAATCGAGTAATGGACGATGCCCTCGCCGGTGAGTCCGTCGGTATCAGGCGGCAGGAATCCCACGGTTGGATCGGTAGGCTGAAGTCCAGTCGCGGGATCAATGGCCGTGAAATCCCAGAATGCCTCATGATTAACCACGTCGACGCCCGCGACGATGTCGACCAGAACGCCGAGCGTGGCAGTCAAATCCAGTTGTCCCTCATAGAAAGCTGAATTGTGCGGCACGCTGATCACGTTCCCGCCGATCACCATGCTTCCGAGACGGAACGTATTGGCATCCACGTTCGGATCGAGCGGCACGGTGATGTGCACGTGCTGCGCAGGCGCGCTGGCGGTCGGGTCGTTCTCGAACAGCACCGAATAGCTCAGCGCCTGTGAAGCCGACACCGTCGCGTTCGTTCCAAAGCCCACGGGGCCTTCGATCGCGTTGGGATCGTTGGAAACTGGATAACTAAGAATGAGCTGAAACTTGGGATTGGTCTGCTGAATCTGCTTTTCGCAACCGGCCAGACATGACAGATATGCAGTCTGAGCATTTTGCGCGCGCTCGATGGCGACGTTCGCAAAGTCATACGCCTGATCATACAGATTCTTGGCATTGACGATTTCGTTCAGTTGGTTGCGCGTCTCCGTGAACGTCAACGTTTGGAAAATCGACTTAATATTTATTAGCGAACCGATAAAGCCGATTTGTGTGCTCGCACCGCCTGGTCCAATCTTGTGCGCAGCGTCCGCCAGGAAATTAACGAGCGTTATCATCGTGCCCATCAGGCTCGTGACATTGCTGACGGAGGAAAAAGCGGCATTCGCTGTTGCGGCACCCCTCTGAGCAGTAGGCGCGTTCCCAACCGCGATCACGTCGTTTGCCAAGCCATTGATGGCTAGACCGATGCTCGCGATATTTGCCGCCAGGAGAGAGGCTCCCAGTTTCGTCGTCACCGCCAAGGTAGCCTCCGCGGCGGCAGCCTCGAACGCGAGGTATGCATTGGCGACGAGTCCGGCGTTCTCTGCGAATTCGCTGGCCCAAATCGCAGGGAACAGTGCCTCCTGAAGGTTGAGCGTCGAGGCCGCGCTATTGAAATTGTCCAACGCCTGCTTTTCCAGCCCGACGGCGCGCAAGGCTTGCGCATAGGCGCCTTCGCAAGATGCCCGACACGCTGCCGGCAGTAACGGAATGCTGCTGTACCCAACCGCGGCGGCATTCAAGTTCGCGATATTGATCGGATACCAAGGCGGGAGCGGACTGAGTGGCGGCAGATTCCCGAATTGCGGTGAGACCGTTATCGAATTGTTTTGTGACGGTGTCGGGTTTAGCGCGGGGCCGACGAACATCGCAGCGTTTCCGTTAGCTGGTGCGGCAGGTTGGCCGCTGCTTCCTCCGGCGGCGCTGACGCGCTGCAGTGCCAGGTTGCCGAGCGACACTGTGCCCGCCGCGTTAATTGAACCCACCTGAAGCTGCGCGTATCCCTGCGGCGAAGCAACCAGCGTCAATCCACTTCCGAACGCGCTGCTGATCGCGAAGGAGCCGTCCGCGGCCGTCGTGGCCTGCCCAAGGATGTCTCCACCCGCGTCCAGGACATAGACTGAAGCGCCGGCGACAGGAGTTGTCCCATCGACCAGGCGACCGGTGATCTGCGAGACCGATGCGCTGAGCGCCGCATCCGCGGTCGTGTCGCCGGTGACCGAAACGGATTGCACACCGGCCGCATAGCCGCCGCTGAGAACGACCAGCGTGTAACTGCCGGGTAACACTCCCTGAATTGAATAAGCGCCCTGGGAGTCTGTAACCGTCGGCAGGCTTTGAGATCCATCGCTTGAAACCAGATCGACTTGAGCTCCGTCGAGCGGCAGATGGGTTAGAGAATCGGTAATGATTCCGGAGACCGAGAAGCTTGTTTGCAGCGGCACGCTTATCGACGTGGCTCCGCTGATGACAATATTCTGCCTGGCGGCAAACCCCGTCAGACCTGTGACGGTCAATAGATAGGTTCCGTCGAGAAGGCCAGAGAGGGTTACGTTGCCATTTGCGTCAGGCGTACCGAGCGCTACAGCATCAAGCCCCTCCGGCTCGACAGCCAGCAACTGCACGATCCCGCCGGTAAACGACGAGGCGCCGGTGAGCTGAAGCTGCAGCGAGGATGAGCCGGCCACCAGGTTTTGCGTGATCGTCGCTCCCGCCGCAACCGTGATTCCGGTTGCATTGGGGAAGACGCCGTTTTGAGAAATGGCGGTCAGCGTGTACATGCCCGGTTGCTCGATGAGGAAGCTGTAAGAGCCGTCGCTGGCTGACGTGGCGAAGTCGATCGGTTGTCCATTGTCATAAAGCGTGACAATGCCGCCGGAGACGGGATTGCTGGCAGAATCGAGCAGACGGCCGCTGAGCGTTGCTGTCGCCGCCAGAACAAGGTTTTGGCTGACCGTCGAGCTGACCGACGCGATGCTCACGCTGACCGAGTCGGCAGCGTCGTTACCGGCAATCAGACGATATGAGCCCGCAGCAAGCGCCGTGATCTGATAGTTTCCGGCCGAATCGGTCGTAGCGGTGTAAATCGTTCCGTCGGATGCCACGGCCTGGACAGGGATGCCTTCCGCCGGTGATGAATGAGCCGCGGTCACGACGTTGCCGCTGATAATTCCACCCGGTCCGAGGATCAGGTCCGCGGTCTCGATCTGCCCGCCGGTTCCGAGTGAGACTGTTGCCTGCGTTCCCTGCGTTCCGGGCGCGAACGTCGTCAGCAGATAGGTGCCCGGCGCCAAATCTCCAAATTCGTAACCATCGTTGGCATCGATGGTCGTCGCGGCGACGACCTGGCCGTTTTGGTACGCAATGACCTGCGCGCCTGGGACGGTGATGCTTGGGTTCGAGGCGGTAACGTGTCCGCCCAACAATGTCTCAATCGGAAGGTTGATCGTGGAAGCGGCGGTGGCCTGGCCGTTGGCGACGACGATGCCGGCCAGCATCATGGTTTGATAGCCGTCTTCCGCGGCCTCGATGGTATAGGTGCCCGGTGGCAAGTCCGTCAGCGAATAGTTCAGCCCGTCGACACCCGCCACGAATGCGTTCTCCGGCGTCAGGCTTCCATCCAGATAAGCGCCGACGACGAGCGACCCATCATTAAATCCGCCGCCGGCCAGGGTGATACTGCCCGCAATCGTGCCCGAGCCGCCGAGCTGGAAGTTAAGCGCTTCCGTCGAGGTTGCGCCCAGCACGATGGGGTCACTGCTCTGGCTCGCGTAGCCGTCGTTGGAAACGTAGAGAACGTAGGTATCCGCCGGCAACCCGCTGAGCGAATAATTTCCCGAATCGGCCTGCGCAGTAAATGCGGTGCCGTCCGATCCAACCGCGGTGATGATCGCGCCGTCAATCCCCTGTCCGGTTGCGGAATCAAGCACCTGGCCCGAGATGACCGAGCCGTTGCTGACGTTCAATTGCACGCCGGTGACGGCTTGGTTGCTCGCTACGTTGAGGGTCGCGGAACCTTGGGCTCCTGCAGCCGTGATCGTGTAATCGCCCGGCGTAACGGACTCAAAGATGAATGATCCGTCGTTGAGCGATGTGGTGACGAATTCGTCCCCGGTATCGCTGTTCTTCGCCAGGATCTGCCGCCCGGCCAAACCAACGGCGAAGTCGGGTGAGAGAAGCGCGCCGCTGATCGACGTGCCAAGTTCCGCCTCGACGCGGCGAACCTCAAGATTGAGCATCGGAACCAGGTCGCCGGTTTCACCTTCCGATTCCGGGACAAGATTCGCGTTACGCGAAAGCATCGCCAGGTAATCGCCCCAGCTGCTGCCATCTTCGGAAATGATTCGGTTGAAGATCGGCTGGAACTGCGCATCGCTCATCCCGGCCGGGATCATCTGGTCGTAAAGCGCGCTCCAGCCAAAGGGATCCGTCAGAGATGCATACGGATCGCCGGTGGTAATGACGTCGGTCGTTCCGCGCCCGCCGCCTTTGGAATAGAAATTGGCCGACACGTCTTCGCCGGGCCGGATGATTCCCGGCGGTCCATCATCGGTCCCAGAACCGTAGAACTCGCCGGAGTTATGTCCGAGCGTCGTCACCGGGCTATCGTCAAAAGCCAGCGTCGAAATCACATCCAGGATCGGCGCCGGAACATCGTTGAGCGAGCCGTTGGCCCAGACCACCTTGAAATCAAATCGCTGGCCCGAGGCCAGGAATTGGGGGCCTTCTAGGACGGGGGTGATCGGCGCTGGCGCTGGGGCTTCCACGACGGTCAGGCCATTGGGCACTGTTGCCGATGCGCCCGCGGCGTTGGATACCACCACGTCATAACTTCCCGGCGCTACGCCGACCAGATCGAACGTTGCGTAGATGCGGGTGGCGCTGACGTAGTAGTACGAGGCCGCCGGCAGGTTGAAACCGCCGGTCCCGTGCAAGGCGGCGGTCACCGTCCGATCGAATTTCGTGCCGTTGATCTGGATCGTCAGGTTGCCGTGATCTCCGCCTTTGCCGTAGGAGCTATCGAGCACGCTGAACTGCGGAACGGTGGCCGCGAGCGTGATTGCTGGATCGGTGGGCGCGGCCTGCGATTGCAGCAGGATATAGTAAGTGCCGGTCTGCGCCGTTGGCACGATGATCTGCTGATTGGGCGAAACGGCGTTGGAATATTCGAAGTCGAAGTTCGACGCCGTCGGCACCTTGCCGTAGCTGACGAACATCTGGTTGACGGAGCCCGTGCCGCCGGTCAGCGTCAGCACAAGCGTCTGACCGGCATCCACGTCAACGCGGTAATACAGCGGATCGCCCGGAACCAAACTGGCGCTGGCTGGGGTACCGAGTGAGAGCTGCGGCACATCGACGACGACGCCGTCCAATGAGGCGGAGATATTGTTGGTCTTGTCGGTCTCGGGAATCTGGTCCTTGATGTCGGTGCGCAGGATGACGAAATAAGTTCCGGGCGTAAGTCCGGGCAACGGCTCGGTGAGTGTGGATGTGTATTGCGCACCGCCGCTCAGCGTCCCGTTGTGCAGGTCGGTGCCGAAAAGAACGGCGCTGGCATCGAACTGCTGGCTCGTGGAAAGATACAGCGCGTCCAGCCACTGCCCGCTGGCCGACTGTGTCGATTGATTGCTCACGGTGTACGTGATGCTCGCCAATTGACCGGCGGTGGCATTGGCGGGAACAGTGATCGTGCCGGCAACCAGATCGATCGGCGGCTGCAGATGCACCTGCGTGATCTGCGCCGCGGCGGCGATGTTGTTGTCGTCGCCCAGCGGGCCCTCATATACGTTGTTCGTGGAATCGGTTTGAACAATCACGTAGTACGGGCCGGATATTCCCGAGGGGATGGTGAAGGTTGATTCGGCGTTGTATTGACCGCCGGCACTCAGCCCGCCGTCATGCTCGGCGGAGCCCAGCGCGATCGCATGGTGAATGTCGAGCGTCTGATCGCTGGACAAATAAACCGTGTCGAACCATTGGCTGACGGTGGCGTTCCCGCCGCCGTTGTTGCTCACGGTCCAATTGACGGTGATCGGCTGACCGCTGATGACGTCCGCCGGCGCGGTCACATCCGAAACGACGAGATCGGGCGGCATGAGCGAAATGGCGATTGGATTGGCCGAGGCGCCGGTTTTCTGCGTGTCGCCCGGCGCTTCGAAGACGGCTCCGCCGTTGTCAGCGACGACAACCACATAGTAATTGCCGCTGACTGAGACCGGCAGCGTGAGCGTTGTCGAGCCGATATATTGCTGCCCAGCGGTCAAGCCGTTCGTATGCGATACGTACTTCAGGAAGACGATTGATGAGCCGCTGAGGTCCGGCGTATTGGATAGATAAATCGCGTCGTACCAGATCGTCGTTGCGGCAAATTCATCACCGGCGTTTTTCACCGTCCAGCTGAGCGTCACTTGCTGGCCCGCGATTGCCGTTGCCGGTGCGCTCACGTTTGATACCTGAAGCGCGGGCGCGGGCTGCGTGATGCTGATCTGGATCGGCTGCGGCGAGACGTCGTTGTTTGCGCCCGCGCCGGTTCCTTCATAGACCTGACCGCCAAAGTTGGTGATGAGAATCAGGTAGTACGTTCCCGGGGCAATCGACTGGGGAATAGAGATTCCACCCTGGAAGCTGTAGCCCTGCCCGGCAACGAGCAGCCCCGTATGCTCCACGTCAGCCAGCACGACCTCCGTGCCGTTTCCGAGCACCGGATCGGTCGAAAGAATGACGCGATCGTCCCAACTATTGACGGCCGTGTCACCGGCGCCCTGGTTGGTCACCGTCCAGCCGAGGTTCACCGTGTTGTTAGACAGCCCGCTCGAAGGCCCGGTGAACGAGCTAACCACCAGATCTGCAGGCATCGAAGAGATCACGACCGGATTCGCCGCGGCCACTGAATTGTTTGTCTTGTTCAGCTCAAAGACGGTATTGCCGCTGTCCGTGACGACAAAGACGTAATAGGTTCCGCTAAAGCCGTTCGGGAGCGTGGCATCGAAACTGGCGTTGTACGACGCGCTGGTTCCACTGGTCGTCAGCGCACCGTAGTGCGTGCGCGATTGCAGGAGGATGGCGGTGTTGGTGTCCAGCGTCGGCGTCGGCGAGAGCAAAAGCTCGTCGGTCCACTGCGTGTTGGGCGTGGTCGTGGCGCCGATATTGGAGACCGTATAGTCGACGTGCAAATCGTGGCTGGCCAACGCGGTGGTTGGAGCGGTGATCGAGCTCACCGCAAGATCAGGCGGCGGCGTGAGCAGGATCTGCGTCGGCTGCGGAGTTGCCCCATCATTATTGTTCTCAAAGCCCGCCTCGAACACATTATTCTGAGAGTCAGCGACGACTATGAAGTAGTACTGGCCCGTGACACCGACAGGCAGACTGATCGACGTGTTAACCGTATATCGCGCACCGGCCGCCAGCCCGCCGCTATGACCGATGTTGCCTAGCAACGTGTCGTCGGCGCTGAATGTCGAATCGGTCGAGAGATAAACCGAATCGGTCCAGGAAGTTTCCGATGCGCGCGTCGCGCCAGCGCCGGCGTTGACGATCGAGAAGCTGATCGGCATCGACTGGCCGGAGAAGGCGTCTGGGGGAGCCGTCACCGATTGCACCTGCAAATCGGGCGGGGGCGTCAGCCGCACCTGCACGGGCCCGCTCGCGGCCGCGTTATTGTTCCCGCCATTTAGCTCGAACACATTCTTCGAATAGTCGGTTACAACGACGAAGTAGTACTGTCCTTGAACTCCCAGCGGGATGGTGACGTTGGCGCTGCTGTTGTAGCTGTCGCCGCTGTTGAGGAATGAGGCGTTCGGGACGACCGCCAGCACGGTGGATGCGCTGCTGAGCGTCGGCGTCGGCGAAAGATAGATCGCGTCGGTCCATTGCTGTGAGCTGGTCGAGCCCGTGCCGATGTTGCTCACCGTCCAGCTCACCTGCGCGGTCTGCGAGGAGAAGACGGTACCGGGAGCGCTCACGCTGCTCACGACAAGATCCGGAAATGCCGAGAGCTGCACGTTGACCGGCTGTGCGGAGATCGCCTGATTGTTGGCTTCGTTGGATTCGAAGATGGCATTGTTGGCGTCAGTCTGCACGACGATCCAGGCATTGCCGTTCAGAGACGCCGGCAACGTAATCGTCTGCGTGCGCGATACCGAAGTGCCGGCAGCGATCATGCCGGTGAAGCTGAACGAGCCCACGAGCTGATCGTTGCCAATCTGGTCATCGGTGGAGACGTAAACGTTGTCGGTGAACGTGCCCGTCACATCGGCGTTGCCCAGATTGCTGTCGGTCCATTGCACCGTGAGCGCGCGGCCGGAGAATCCGCTCGCCGGCGTGGTGATATTGCTGACGCTCAGATCCGGCAGCGGCGGGAACTGGATGTCCACCGGCTGCTGGCTGATCGACGTGTTGTTGTTCTCGTTGCTTTCGTCCACGACGTTGTTCACGTCGGCGCTCACTACCGCCCACATATTGCCAGTGAGGGAGATTGGGATATTGATGGTGGAGGTGACAGTCGTCTGACCGCCGGCGGCGATCGTGCCGGTGAAATTGAACGCGCCAAAGTATTGCGCGTTGGCGTCGATCTGGCCGTCCGGGGAAAGCGAAACCGAGTCAGTGAAGCTGCCGGTAAAGTCAGCCGCGCCGACGTTTTGGATCGTATATGTGACTTCGAGCGGCCCTCCGGACGTGATCGTCGCGGGCAGCGTGATGTTGGAGATGACAAGATCAGGCCGTGGCGGAGCGGAGAGCGTAATAGCCGCCGACGCGGCGACGTTGTTGTTCTCGTTGGTCTCGGCGATGGCCCGGGTCGAGTCAGTCTCAATGACAATGTAATAGGTCCCCGTGATCTTGCTGGGAAGCGTAATGGTCTGGCTGCGCGGCAGCGTGCCATTGATGTCGATCGAGCCGACGACGCCGAAGTTGCCGATAAAGATCGGGTTGCCGCTGAGGTTCGGCGCGGTCGAGAGATAAATTCCGTCGGTCAGGTCGCCGCCGAATGCCTGGGTGCCGATGTTCGCGTCGGTCCAGTTGACGGTAATTTGGCTGCCGTAGTTGGCGGCCGAAGGCGCCGAAACTTGAGTCACGGTGAGGTCCGGCAGCAGGGGCTGCGCCAGACTGATCGGGGCGTTGGACGTGTTGTCCGTCTCGTTGCTTTCAGGTTGCTGGTTGTCGGCATCAACGACAACGATGATGTGGTAGTTGCCAGCGATGAGCAGCCCTGGCGCCGGCAGCGCGATCATCATGTCGCGCGAATAAGTCGCGTTGACCGCCAAACCACCGGACGGCCCGTTCGCCGATTGAAGCAATATGCTGTTGGAGGCAACCGTCGTTCCTGTAGCCAGGTAGACGTTGTCCACCCAACTGTCGATCGCGGCGTCGGTGCCGGTGTTGGTGACCGACCACTTCACCTCGATGTTGGAGCCGAACAGCGCGCTGGACGGGACGGTCACGCCCTCCGCCGTCAGATTTGGCGAGCTCACCGAGATCGTCGCCGTGTAGGTGTCATCGGCTTCGCAATTGACACCATTGCCGTTCTGATCCATCAGGTTGCCCACCGTATCCATGATGTTGGGCCCGATGGTGATCGCGTAAACGCCGGGCGCGGTCTGCGCCTGGAAGGTGACGGTAATCGTGTTGCCCGAAACACTGATATTCGAGAGCTTCGAGCGCAGGTTGACGCCGCCGGGACCGGTGAAGCTGTCCACCGACGAAAACGACAGCCCGGTCGAACTGATGCTCTTGTTGAACGTGAATATCACCTGCGAGAACGGCGCAACCCCTTGATCCAGCGGTGTTGTTGACACCACCTTCGGCCCGGCCACGTCCACGGTAAACGTCCCGGCGTATGGCGAGACCGGATTGCCCTGCAGATCGAGCAGTCGGTCCGGCGCCAGGCTGTAGTTGTAAGTGACGGCTTGGCCGGGAACGCCGGGAACGCTCAGGAAAAACCGGATCGTTGTGCCGGAGAGCACTTGCACGCTCGTCACCGTCGCGCCGCCGCTGAGGACCAGCGCGGAAGGTGTCGCGGTATCGGCGCGCACGCCCTTGGAGAAAGTCAGATCCAGCGTGGCGGGAGCCGTATCGGCGATGCTGCCATTCGCGGGCGTGGTTGAAACAATTGTCGCCGGCGTGATTGATGGCGCAGCGCTGGCGCCGCTCACGTTCAGCACATAATCACCACCGGCCGCGGCGGCGTCGGTGAGGACGATCCGATAGACCCCGCCGGAATTGGCCGGCACCGTATACGTGATGCGGGCGTTGCGTCCATCGGCAGCGCCGTTGTCGTTGGACGCGACCAGATGCCCCTGGCTGTCGTAGAGCGCGAGGACGGGGTCAAGCTGGTTTCCGAAAACGCCGGCGTCGTCGCCAGGCGTTGTTGTCGAGATGACCAGGTGATCGCCCGCGGAAGCATTGAACGTGTATTGTGCCTGCGACCGGCCCGCGGCGGCAGCCCATTGCAGCGCCTGCACCAGCAATTGATCGCCCAGACCGGTGCGAATCCCATTTGCCGATGAGTCGGTTGCCGAATAGTTCAGGCCCAGGTAAACGCTGCGTCCCTCGAAGCCGAACGGCTCGCTGACCGCTGCCGGCGCTCCGTCGACCGTGCCGAGCAAGCTGGCGCCCACGTTAATCCGCTCGTTGACGGGATATTCAGTCGTCCCCGCGAAGAAGGAGGTGACGTTCGCGGTGATCGGGCTGGTCACGGCGGAATTCGGAACGAAATTGTTACTGGTAGTTGAGCCGGGGCCCGAGACCGGCAGTATCGATTGCAGAGTGGTCAGCCCGTTAATCTGTGTGAGCAACTCGCCAACCGCCACGACGCCGTGCCCGAGCTGGACCCACTGCGCCAGGGCCGGGCCAAAAGCCGCGTCGTTGCCGTAGGTCGTGGCGTGGCCGAGAAGCAAAACCTCAAATTGATCCAACTCCCCGATCGTGTCCACCTGGTTGACCGTGACCAGCGTGACGTGGGCTCCATCGGCCGTGAGTTCGTCGGCCAGCGGATTGTCGCCGCTGGTTGAATCCACCACTTCGGCGATAGTGAGAGCGCTCAGCGGACCGTGATCCAAATTCCCGACGACCGTCCCGGTGTGACTGATATCCTGCGGGGTGGTGTCATTGGGCCCCTGCTCGAAGGAGGCGCTTCGCGTCACGCTCAGCCCGTAAACTCCGGTGCCGCTTACCGCGAGGTAATACGTGCCGGTAAGCGGCGCCACCAGGTCGTCGATCTGCTGGGTGGCATTGCTCAAGCCGCCGGCGCCGCTGGCGATCAGATTTCCGTTCACGTCGGTCAGTTCGAAGCTCACGCCGCCGGCGAGGTTGAGCGAGCCGTCGGAGTCCTGGGCTCCGAGCATCGCGGAGAAGAGCTGGCCGGCGACGAGATTGACGGCGTAATAGTCGGTGTTGCCGGCGGTCGCGGTCCCGAACACCGATGCAATTGTCCCTGCTGATCCGATCGGCTGAAAGAACGGCGATAAATCAAAAGCCGTCGCGGCCGAAGCGTTGCTCGGCCCGGCCGTGAGCGCCGGCTGGACGACGCCGTCGAGCACCACGCGAAGTTGATACGCGCCAATATCGCCGAGATTGGCCACGTCGATGCGGTAGGTTCCACCGGACGTCGTCGAGATATTTTGCAACAAGATGCCATGCGCCGAATCGGACGAGCCGGTGGCGATCTGGACGCCGTTGGGATCAGTCAGAGTCAGATCCGCCGCGGTGTTTCCATACAACGGAATCATCGCGACGGTAATCGCTTCGTTCGGCGGCGCGGTGAACGTGTAGGAACTGGTGTCTCCACCTCCCAGGAACGCTCCGTTGATGGCCGTCTCCTTCATCGCCGAACCGATCGGCGCCGCCTCGGTTAGCGCCGGCATCGCGGTAACGCCAGTCGGTTGCACCGAGAAATCGACCACGAAATCCCCTGTCGAATTACCGGTGCCCGACGGAAGCGGGAACGACGGGGAGCCGTCGAGAGGCAAGTCGCCGAGTTCATCGCGGATGCCGTCATCCAGAAAATCACCGGTCGAGGCAGGGAGGCGAAGCTCGTATTGCCCCACTGGCAAGCTGTTCCACGTGGCAGTACCGCCGGTTGTCGGAACCACCGGCGTCTGGAAGAAACCACTGCCGTTTGAAGTGAACGTGCCGGGTACGAAAGTCTGACCCGTGCTCAGATTCGTCAGCACAAAGTCGCTCTTGCTGAAATAGCTGACGATCTCAGTATCCGAGAAGAAACCGATATCCAGCGGCTCGTTGAAACCGACCGTGAATGAGACCGGTCCGGGAGCAAAGACCTGCCCTGGGGTGATTGAACTGCTGGTGACGCGCGGCCCGTCAAAGTCGACAATGAAGAGCCAATTGGTAAAGGCGTCGGAAGGCTGGCCGAGCAAGTTCTGAAACGCACCGGCGGCGATGTTCAGCGTGTAAGTCCCCTCTCCGGTATTGGCGGAACTGATATCGACGGTCACGCCGTCGTTTCCGAAGGGTGTGACGCCCGCTGCCGCAACCCCGTCCACGGTGATGTCAGAAAGATTGACCGCATCCAGCGCAATCGGCTGACCAAAGGTCAGGTTGATTTGGTCCGGATAGGAACGGAATACCTGCCGATAGGTGACGGATACAGACGGGTAACCAGGCGTATAAAGCGGCGCGGTCGATCCACTTTCTGTCAGCGCATACTCGCCGAAGCCCGATTGTGCGTTGACCACGACCGTATAAGCGCCGCCATATTGACTCGTATATTGAAGCAGCGCGTTGATGCCATCCGGGGCGCTGTTGTCATCGGAAGCAACGAGCGTACTGCCGTTGTACAGCGAGATCTGCGGATCGAGCTGGCCGTCCAGTGGCCCATCCACGATCGTCGATGTCTCCAGGGTTACGGTGTCGCCCTGGTTCAGATTGAATGTAAAGCCGTGCGAAGAGATCCCGTTGGCGTCGAGATAGCCCGTGACCTGCTGCGCCGCCGTTATATCCTGAGGCAGACCCGCAATGGTGTCCGGCTCGAGCCCAAGGATCGCTCCCCGCGTGATGACCAGCGTAAAGGGTTCGTCGGCGTCGCCGCGCACGCGGGCGTAGTACGTGCCGGACGTTGGCGCGATGTAATTCTGTATCGCCGCATCGGCATTATCGATGCCGCCGATGCCGGTGGTGACCAGCTTCGCCGCGGAATCGGCAATCGCCAACGACATCGTGCCGCGCCAGTCGGCGTATTGCACCGAACCATCCGCTGGAGAGACGACCGCGAAACCGCTGTTGCCGTTGTTGGCAAAATCTCCTGTAGCCACTCCCGCAAGCGGGGCACTTCCGGTTGAGACGACTTCGATGGTGGAGAACGATCCGTTGTTGTTGCCCGAGGCGGCGGTGATGGTGCCGCCGGCGGATGTTCCGCCGCTTACCAGCACGTCCAGGACGCCGTCGTGGTTGATATCTGCCAGCGCAACGCTCGATCCCGCGCTAAAGGAGCCGGGACTGATGGGACTATCCACCGGCGCGCCAAAATTCCCCGAGCCGTCGTTCAGGGCCGAGATCACGTGGGCCTGACCGTCGGGGCTGGCGGTGGAGACGACGACCAGATCGTTGGTTCCGTCGCCGTTCAGATCGCCGATCGCCAGCGATGATGCCGGCGCGCCAAAATTCAGCGACGCCGAGCTTCCCATCGAGCCGTCGCCGTTGCCACTGTTGTATTCGATGGTGACGGTCGCCGGGCCACTGGAGTTGGAGATGGCCAAATCCGGGGCGCCGTCGCCATTCAGATCGCCGATCGCGATTGCCGATGGAACTGAGTCGGTCGGATATGCGAAGGTCGGCGTGAAGTTGCCCGAGCCGTCGCCGACCAGCACTTCGACATTTCCGGTCTGGCCGGGCAGATCCTCGGCAACCGCCAGGTCGGTTTGACCATTCCCCAAATTCGCGGCGGCGATGCCAACAGGTGCTCCTTCGAGCGGGATTTCAGAGGGGACATTGGTTTGCTGAACAGAGAAGGTGCCATTGCCGTTGTTGAGGAGGATCACGACGCCAAAGTCGGTGCCATCCGAGACCGTCGCGGCGATGTCGGGGTATCCGTCGTTATTGAAATCGCCCACGGCGATTGCCATAGCCGCACTGGGAAGGCCGTAAGTTGAATCCGAGAAGGTGCCGTCCCCGTTGTTGAGCAGAACGTTGATCTGTCCCGCGCCCGCGCCATCGCTGCCGGCGGTGACAATGTCGGTTAATCCGTCGTTATTGAAATCCCCGCTTGCCGTTGCCACGGGAGTGCCGCCGACAGTTTGCGATTGTGGTGTCTGAAAGTGTCCGGTGCCCGCAACTTGATTCGCCAGCACGGCGCTGATGACCTGGCCGGCTGACAGATGAAAACTGTAATAATGCGATGGGCCGGTCAGTCCGGTGACGGCGATGCGATCTGCCCCATTCGCGAGTGGCGTGGCCGACGAGGAAATATCCTGTGCCTGAGCGACGCTGGTGTTATCTGCAATTCCGAAGGTCTGCGAATCCAGCGAAGCGTTGATATCCGCCTGAATCTCGTATCCGCCCGAACCAGCGACAGCCGTCACGTCCAAAAGGTATTGTCCCGGCGTCAGTGGGACATTCTGGATTGCCGTCGGCGCACCATTCGCCGCTGCGGTTGTCGTCGCGAGCACCGTTTGTCCATCCCCGCTCAGGATGCGCAGCGTTGCCTGAAGACCTGGATCCTGTGGGGTCACGGCGGCCGAAATGTTTTCAGCCTCGTCAAGCGAAAAGGGAAACTGGTTGTCGTCGGAGGTATCGGCAAGCGACGCGGTGGCACTAGCGGCGTATACGCCACCGCCATCCGGTCTCACCGGGTTAAACGTCAGCGCAGTCAACATGACGCGCGGCTCAAGCGTTTCGAGGCCGTAATTCCGCTGTTCAGGGCAGAGCCTCGTTGTCGCCCGACGGGCGGCTGCAAGCAACTTTGAAATGGATCCCCGCCGCCCTTGGGCTCGCGCTCTCTCGCCGCGTGATTGACGCATTGTCGCCCCATCCCGATAAGTCAGCCTGATGGCGCAAAATCCCAGCCGCGATTGCGTTGACGAGTTGCCCCGTGAAATGCCGAGAGGCACAAAGAGAATAACGCCGGGATTTCCCGATATGGCCCTCGGCCGACGAACGCGGACGGCCACTCGCATACGATAACCAGGAGGCGGAGTTGTGACAAAGGTTTTCCACGAATCGATTGATGTGACGGCTTCTCGCAATTTGAGTGAAGTCCTTCTTCATCGGCCGCTCTGCGGGCGTACCGTGTCGCCAGTGGGCATGGGCGATTCAGGTCCAACGGTTAGCGTTAACAACATTCCATTTGGCGGGTATTGAACTTGACGGGTTGTCCGGGTTTGGAGAAGCATTGATGCGACCAGCGTTGCCGATTAGCCGCAGATACACCTGGCCAATTCTCCGCGCGCCGGTGATCCGACGCATTGGCGGCGCTTTCGTTGCTGCGATCCTGTTGTGCATCGTCCCCGGTGCGGTCGCCGCGGACATACAGCCCGCGTCCGCGCAGGCTGCGTCCAATCCTGTTCCACCGATGTGGGTCAATCATATCCAGCCCATATTGAGCCGAAGCTGCTTCAAATGCCACGGCGGCGAGAAGCAAAAGGGCGGGCTCGATCTCCGCCAGCCCGATTCGATCTTCACCGGCGGCACCGATGGGGCGGTCGTCATCCCGGGCCGGCCGGGGGAAAGCCCAATGTATCAGCGGCTTCAGCTAGGCGCTGACGGGCACATGCCGCCCGAGAGTCAGCCGCAACTGAGCGCCGAAGACGTCTCGATGATTCGGCAGTGGATAGCGACGCTGTCGACGCCATCGAGCCATCTATCCTCTGCCGCGGCGGCGTTCGAGACGGCATCCGCGCCATCGCTGATCAGCATGGCCACTAGCGTGAAATGGCAGACGCCTGCAGGAATCCAGGATTCCGACACGATCGACTACCTGATCCAGCACAACTGGCAACAGCAGCATGTGACTGGCAATGGCGTATGCGACGATCGAACGTTCGTTCGCCGAATATATCTCGATCTGGCGGGGCGGATTCCGACGCACGATGAAGTTGGCGCGTTTGTGACTTCGACCGATTCACAAAAACGAGCGTCGCTGGTCGATCAACTGCTTGCGGGCAAGGAATATCCGCAGCACATGGCCGAGGTGCTCGACGTGGTGCTGATGCAGCGCGCCGGCAAGGCCGCTGAATCGAGCCGACGTTCGCACGGGTGGTTCGAATATCTGCAAACGGCGATCGCGAAGAACCGGCCCTGGGACCAGATGGTATCCGACATGATCGTCGCCCGGCCCAAGTCGGCCGAGCAGCGCGGCGCGGTCTGGTTCCTCTACGAAAAGAAAAACAACTACCAGGCGATGGCCGAAGCCGTCGCGCCGATGGCGTTTGGCGTCTCGGTTGCGTGCGCCCAGTGCCACAACCACCCGATGGCTCACGAGATCAAGCAGCAGCAATACTGGGGCATGGTTGCCGCGTTCAATCGCTCCAACCCCGTGCTCACTGATGACGGGCCGGCGCTGACTGAATCCGCAGTCGGCGGGTTCGTGAACTTCACGAACCTCAAGAAAGAAAGCCAACCCGCGGTTCTTGCTTTCCCGAACGATCGGACTGTCGCCGAAGACCGCCCGGCCGACGGCGCGAACGAACACGACGCCGATGCGAATTATCTGGTCGGCTCCGCCAAAGGCAAGAGCCGCAAGCAGGGATACGCCGTTCCGAAGTTCTCGCGTCGCCAGGCGCTGGCCGATGCGGTGACGCACGACAATCCGCTGCTCGCTCGCGCGTTCGTCAATCGCGCGTGGGCAATGTTGCTGGGTCGCGGCTTCGTGAATCCCGTCGATCAGATGGATTCGCGCCACCCGCCGAGCCACCCGGAACTGCTGGCATGGCTGTCGCACGACTTCGAGCAGAGCGGCTACGACATCAAGCATCTGATCCGCACGATCGTGTTGAGTAAGACGTATCAGCTTGATTCACACTGGAACGACTCGACGCCGCCGCTGCCGGAGCTGTTTGCTCGCGGGCTGGAAAAACCGTTGTCGGCCGAGCAGATCTATCGATCGCTGCTCGTTGCGACGGGGCGCGATTTCTCGGGTGAGAAATCATCCGACACCGAAGCACTCCGACAGGGGCTGATCGTCAACTTCCCAGGCCTGTTCGATGTCGAATACAACGCCACGCTTCAGCAGTCGATGTTCTTCACGAACAGCCCGCTGTTCGAAGCGCTGCTGAAGCCCACCGGCAACGATCTGACCGCGAAGCTGCTGAAGCTTCCGACTAACGCGGATAAAGCTCGCACCGCGTTCGTCCAGATTCTCGGCCGTGATCCGGAGAACGCGGAACTGGCTGATGCCGTCGCTTATCTCGACGCTCGAAACGATCGGCCGGAAGCCGGCGTGCGACAATTGACGTGGGCCCTGTTAACCAGCGCGGAATTCTTACTGAACCATTAAGCGTCCTTTCGCATTGAAGGTCTGACTGTGAAAGAAAAGCATCGTTCCAAACTGCCGGCTGGAGATTGCCCGACGCCCGAGCACATGCTCCATCGCCGCATGTTCCTGAGGGGACTGGCCAGCGCCGGCGCGGTTTCGGTTGCAAGCTGGGCGGGGCTGTTTTCGCTTCCCGCATTCGCGGAGCAGGCCAAGAAGGAGCAGAAGCATTGCATCCTGCTCTGGTTGACCGGCGCTCCCAGCCAGTTTGAGACGTGGGATCCAAAACCCGGCAAACTTTCGGGCGGGCCGTTCCGGCCGATTTCGACGAACGTTCCGGGCATCCAGATCAGCAGCCTGATGCCGCGGTGCGCGACGATCATGGATAAGCTGTCGGTGATTCGCTCGATGTCGACCAAGCCGAGCGAGCACTCGCAGGGGATCAATCTTCTGAATCGCGGGGCCGAGCCGCGGCAGCCGTTCGTGCGGCCGGTTCTCGGGTCGGTTCTGGCCCAGCAGCTTGGGCATCTCGACAGTGCGATTCCCAATTTCATCCTGCTCGATCCGTGCCCCGAAGGAAACGAGTTCAAGGAATTCAAAGCCGGCAACATGGCCGGTTGGCTGGGCGCTCAATATGGCCCGGTTCGCGCCGGCGGATCGTATGGGATTCCAGACATCGCGCGCCTGGCCGACATGAACAGCACCGATCAGGACGATCGCGAATCGCTTCGCAAGTTCCTCGTGAAGAAATACGAGAACGATCACAAGAGCGCCGCCGCCAGCTCGCAGAATGCGGCATTTGAGCGCGTGAAGGGCCTGATGAGCTGCGCCTCGCTGTTCGATCTGAATCGTCTGCCCGAAGCCGATCGCGCCCGCTACGGCCCTGGCACGTTCGGCATGCACACGCTGCTGGCGCGAAACCTCGTCGAAAACGGCGCTCCATTCGTCATGGTGGCCAACGGCATGCCATGGGATTGCCACATTCTGAATCACGAAACGCACCAGATGCTCGTGCCGGAGCTGGATAACGTCATCTATCAGCTCATCACCGATCTCGAACAACGCGGCTTGCTCGAGAAGACGCTGGTGATCGCGATGGGCGAATTCGGCCGCAGCCCGTGGATGAACGCCAGCCACGGCCGCGAGCATTACCCCAACGCCTGGAGCCTCGCGATGGCTGGCTGCGGAATCAAGAAGGGCGTCGTGCACGGCGCGACCGACGCCCAGGGATACGATCCGATCGATAACCCGGTGAATGAGAAGAACCTGTTCGCGACGATCTTCAAGGCGCTGGGAATCGATCCCTATGCGGAATACGACCTTCCGCATCTGCCGACGTTCCATCGCGTGGAAGACAACGCGCCGGCGGTCGATGAAATCCTTGCGTAAGAGAGAAAGTGAGATGCAGGCCGTGAAGGCAGAACAAGCCAAGATCCTCAAGCTTCCCAGCACGGTGCTGGGCCTTGACGTTAGCGCCGATGCGTCGCATCTATACGCCGCGTGCATGGACGGCGGGGTCTATCAGGTTGACGCCAAGTCGGGCGATTCCACGCCGCTCTATAAACACGAAAGCTTCGCGTCCGGCGTACACGTGCTTCCGCAATCCACAACGCTTATCTCCGCCGGCTATGATGGCGCGGTCATCTGGTATGACCTGGCCGCCAAGAAGTCGATTCGTACCGTTCCCGCGCATCAGTTCTGGTCGTGGCAGTCGGCTCTCTCTGCCGATGGCAAGCTGTTTGCCTCGGTCACCGGTCAATACCGGGCCGGCGGCATCAAATACGAGCCCGCGCCCGAAACCGAACCCTCCGTCAAAGTCTTAGATAGCGAGTCGGGCAAAACAATTCACGAATTCTCGCACGTTCCATCCGTGCAGGCGGTCGCGTTCAGCCCCGATGGGCAGTACCTCGCCGCGGGGAATCTCATGGGCGAGACGCGCGTGTGGGAACTTTCCACCGGCAAGCAGGTTGCCGCGTGGACGACGCCGGGCTTCACGAGCTGGGGCATCATCAAGGCCCACTGCTACCAGGGCGGCATCTATTCGCTGGCGTTCAGCCCGGATTCCGAAAGCATCCTCGCGTGCGGCATCGGTCCGATGCGCGACCCCAACGCCGGCAACGGCCGCCAGACCTGGCAGCGCTTTGCCTGGAAGCAGAAAGGCGCTCCCAAGACCGCCGAGATCCGCGAAGGTGACGCCGGCGGCGGGCATCCGGAGTCGCTCGCGTTCCACCTGTCCAAAGAGTTCTTCGTGATGGCCGGCCGCCTCGCCCAGGGCAAGTGGAACACCGGTTTCTTCGACGACAAAACCGGCGCGCTCGTTCACTCCTTCGACACCAAAGCCCGCCTGACCAAAGCCCGCTTCAACGCCGACGGAACCCAACTGTTCCTCGCCGGCGGCACCGGCCAGCCCAAAGCCAAAGACGGCAACTACCCGTCCTTCGGCCGGGTGTTTGTCTACAACATCGCCTGGTAATTCCTGCTTTGACGCGTTCGCCTAATTCCGTTTGAATAGTGCGGTCGATGACTACTAGAGGTTCAGCCGTCTCGCGGCGGATGTTGTCCTTTCGTCGGCACGCCGCGCTGCAAAACGGTTAGAAGAGGACGTGAAAAGATGCAGACAGTCGTACACGTAACGCACGAAGCGATTCAAAAAATCGGCGGCATCGGAGCGGTGCTTCAGGGATTGCTCACCAGCAAAACGTACGTTTTGCACGCCCCGCGAAACATCCTCGTCGGCCCGTTCTGGCCAGCCGATGAGCGCGGCGAGCACCGCCTTGGACCGCAGGGAGAAGTGCTCTATAGCAGTCTCGACAGCCTGTATCGCTCGCCACTCGCATCCCGGTTTGCGGAGATCGAGCAGAAATTCGATGTCGGCATCGTCTATGGCCGTCGGCGCTTCGCGGATAAGGAGACGGGCGTCACCACGTCGGCCGAAATATTGCTGATCGACCTCGCCCGCTATGACCAAAAGAAGCTCGGCGAATTCAAATACGAGCTTTGGAAGACATTCGGCATCGACAGCTCGCGATATGAAAGCGTGTGGGATTACGAGCAGTACGTGCGACTCGCCCAGCCAGCGCTGGCGGCACTGCATGCGCTCGGCGTCACCAGCGCGACTGAGCCGTGCGTGATCATGTCGCACGAGTACATGGGCATGCCGACGGCCCTCGCCGCCATCATGGAAGGCGAGCGCTCCAACTTCCGCACGATCTTCTACGCCCATGAAATCGCCACGATGCGGCGGATTGTCGAGGGCAATCCTGGCCATGACACGATGTTTTATAACGTCATGCGCTCGGCGATTGCCCATGGCCATTACGTCGAAGACGTCTTCGGTGACCAATCCGGCTACTACAAACACGCGCTCGTGAAAGCGGCCCGCTTCTGCGATTCGATTTTTGCCGTCGGCGATTACACGCTGAAGGAAGCCCGCTTCCTCGGTGAAGATTTTCTGTCGGTCGAGGCGCAGCTGGCTTACAACGGCGTTCCGTGCTGGAAGATCAGCGTTGAGGAGAAGCTCAACAGCCGCGGCAAGCTGCGCGAGTATTGCCGCGAACTGCTGAAGTTCGATCCAACCTACGTCTTCTCCCACGTGACGCGACTGGTGCCAAGTAAGGGGCTCTGGCGTGACTTGCGCGTGCTCGAGGCGATGGAAGAGCAGCTCCGCCAGCGCAATGAGACGGCGGTGCTCTATACGCTCAGTACGGAAGTCCCCGCGCGTCGTCCCGATGACATCCGCCACATGGAGCAGACCTATCACTGGCCGGTGGTGCATCGCGAGGGACCGCCCGATTTGTCGGGAGGTGAAGCGGCGTATTACGAGGGGGTGCAGGAATTCAACGCGCAGAGCCGCAACATCAAGATTGTTTTCATCAACCAGTTCGGCTGGGAGCGCAAGCTCTGCGGCAATCGCATGCCCGCCGACATGGAATTCATGGACATCCGCAAAGGCTCGGACGTCGAGTTCGGCCAGAGCATCTATGAGCCGTTCGGCATCGCCCAGGTGGAGCCGATCAGCTTCGGCGGCATCTGCGTGTTCAGCAACGTTTGCGGCTGCGCCGGTTTTGTCGAAAAGGCCGCCGGCGGCGAGACGCCCAACGTCATCGTCGCCGACTACACGGACTTACCCGACAAGAGTTTGCGCCCCGAGCAACTAATGGCGATCGGCCAACCGCAGCGCGACGCCCTCGAACATCAGGTCGCGACAAATGTCGCGATCGAGTTGCTCAAGCGGCTGCCACGAACCCCAGAAGAATTCGGACAATTCATCGATCGCGGCCACGCGCTGGCCGAAAAGATGAGCTGGGAAGCCGTCGCCCGCGAATACGTGATTCCCGGCATCGAGCGTGCCGTTCGGCACAATCGATTGAAGCAAATTGCCTGAAACTAGCTCCACTTGGAGGGGCAGACCTTGGCAGACGTGTTCAGAGCGCAGAGGCCGTTCACGAGCAGGGATTTTCCCCCGGCCAAGAAGGCGTTCCTGATCGTTGAGGTGTTTGGGTACGACAAAATGCTACCCACCGTGATGTCACGAGATGCTTTCAACAATCGTACGTGTCCGTTTGCAGGCAACCAATGCGAGAAGTTCCTTCAATATGGATATGGCTATTGCTCTGTGGAATATAAGTCGAAGTATGACCGAGAGTCTGTCGTTTACGCCGTTTGCGACCATCGACTTGATGGCGGCCCGGTCCAACACGCCGTTCGAGACCATTTCGACGATATCAGCAATGTGAGAATCGTTGGTGAATTGAAGTTCACGAATCCGGATCAGTCTTTTGACTACGTCGCCATCGATCCAAACTCGAACGATTTTGTTGTCGTCGAGACACAGGCCATAGATCTTCGAGGTGGCGGAGTGGGGCCGGCATGGCTTGGAATTTTTGAGGGCCATCCAGCGGACTGGCGGGCCCTCTATAGCGCCGAAGCCAATAGAAAGGGAAGAAAAGATAACGTGGCATACGGCGTCAATATGGCCAACATCACAAAGCGACTCGGACTGCAGGTGGCTGAAAAGGCGTCTCTATTGAAGGGAATAGGCGCGAAACTGTATGTAGTCGCGCAAGATAGATGCTTCGATTACCTGCGATCAAGAATCAGGGCCAATTGGAACATGCGCAAGCAAGATGCTTGGGACATCGCATTTGTCACGTTCGAATATGATGGCGACATTTCTCCGGACGGGATCCACAACGTCGTGTACCGGCAGACGTCTCGCACTGACTATTCGTCGTTCTCCAGCGCACTCGCTACATCCACTTCGGTTATCTCACGCCAAGACTTCGTCCGCCGCGTCAGGGAAAAGGGTGGCCTCTAGAGACGGAATTCGGTATCTGGATCGCGGCGGCAATGTTGAATGGTCACCCCCGATCAATGCCGCCCTCAAAGCGTGGCCTACCGCTCTGCCAAGCAAAGGCGGCACAGCATTTCCGACTTGTTCGTATTGGTCTGAGTTACTACCGCAGAATTCAAACCAGTCGGGAAACGACTGGATGCGCGCCGCTTCGCGAATCGAAATTGTTCGATCTTGATCGGGATGGCTGTACTCCCCGCTCTTTGGATCGCGAAACTTGGTGATGATTGATCGAGGCACGCCGTCCCAGGTCATGCGACGGTAGCGACGCGTGTGATCCTTTCGCAGCGCCCGGCGCAGTCCCGCAGTTAGCAAGTCATGGGGCAGATCACGCCAATCTTGGCCAGGTCGAAGCGCCGCGATCCTTTGCACGTTGAGATCAGAGATGTTCGGGGCATAGTGGTTATAAAGTTCTTGCCGCAGTCCCGACCGCATCGCCGTCTGGTATGGAGTCGTTGGCTTGCCGGCGTAGACGTGTGACTGTTGCCCGATACCCAATTTCGGGAGATCGCTGATGGCGTCGAAGGTCGTTAGAAACTGCGCTGATTCCGCTTGCGTGATCGTACGATTTGGCAATAGATCACCGATGTTCCCATCGCCGTGGGTCGGCTGTGGGAATCCGCAGTGTTTAAGATGCCCATGTCCATCGTTTCGCCAGCCAATAAAGATCAGCCGCCAACGCATCTGTGGAACACCATATTGGGCTGCCAGCAGTTCCGCGCATGAAACGGTATATCCGATCTTTTCAAATGCGACGGCAATATCGCGAAGGACCGCCCCGCGCCTCATTGTCGCAAGGCCCGTCACGTTCTCCATAACGATTGCTTTTGGCCGCGTCGTTCGCGCGATCTCAAGGTAGGCCCGGAATAGTGCATTCCGTGGATCACTCAGGTTTCGCTCACCAATAATTGAAAACCCCTGACACGGCGGGCCACCAGCCAAAACGTCCAACTCACCCGCGCGCAGGCCGGTCTTTTTCAATAGCGTTTGCGGACTGAGGGTTCGAATGTCGCCGAGATGGAATGGAACCGGCGGGAAATTTTGTGAGTGGGTCGCCCCGCAGGCTTCTGAAGAGTCGGACCCTAGGCGAACGTCAAAACCGGCATTCATGAGACCGAGTGTCAGACCACCTGCCCCACAGAAAAGGTCGATTGCCGTCAATTCATGGGCGCTGCGCGGGGCGGATCGAAGAAGTGTGTAAAACTCACAGCCCGATTTGCCGCGAACGGGAATTCTGTTACCGATCAATTTCGACATTTCTCGCCTAAAATCGCCGCCAAGTTACGGCGCCACGCGAACATGATGCGACAGTGAAACCTGTGCGTGTCAAACCTAACATAAAACGATCGTGCCGCCGAAAATTCGTCACAAATCCACGTCGATGACAATCCTAAATAAGTCCACATTGAAGCGAAAGTGGCCTTGGTTTGAGAAACCCTTGGTTTTCCGGTCCGTCTGACACAACGGGCACTTTCGCTTCTTCGGCGGTCTATTTAGGCCTGTCAATGGTTGCTGGGTTTTCACATATCCAAATCAGGGAATGCATCTCCAAGTTGTTCAAACGGAGATCACCCAAGGTCGAAGCGATCGAGATTCCTCACGTTGCTCCACGCTGCGACAAAGTCGTGGATGGATTTCTCCCGCGCGCCCGAGTGACCGTAGACTTCAGCCCGAGGAGATCGTCAGCCCGGCACAACCACCGTACAGTCCCAAATAGTCTGCCGGCAACTATTACTCAGCTGTCGCCGGCATTGCAGACTTTGGCACCGGTTTTCCGCCGTGCCAACGGTACGGCTTCTGCAAATCCTGCTGGTTCGGCAGTGTTGCTCCCTCTTCCAGCAGCGGGACGAATGCATAGCGGTCTAACGTTGCGTGCAGGTCAACCTTCGTGCGGCGCGTGTCGTAGGTTCGGATAAAACGACTGCCCTCTGAAAACAACATTGTGGCAATCACACGACATTTCTTCGGAAGCAGCACATCCTCTGTCTTTTCAAACTCCGCGTTGTCCATCTCGATTTGAAAGCTGACGACTTGCGCGGTGCTGAGCGTATGGCCGGGCAGGAAATGCCAGTCCTTCAACTTCTTTCCGAGGAACAAATCGTCGGGCGATTTCTGAACGCTGATCTTGCGCGGGTAATAACGAGTGCCGGGGTCGGTCCAGACGGCATAAGAGCCGTACTCAGACTTCCCTTCCACCACCGAGCAGACGTGCGTGGCGATGGACTCAACGCCGCGCACGTGAAGATCCGGACAGGCCTGAAGAATGTCGGCAATGTTGATGTTGTCGGAGAACCATCCCTCGAACGCCCCGAGACCCTTCATGCCGTCCAAAACGGACACCTTCGTCCCATCGGGATAGAAAAGAGCAAACCCGGCGCGCCTGCCAGCAGAGGGGACCGGATAGCTCAGGAACCAGCCGTCCAGTATCCCGCGATAGGTTATCCCAAGAAATCGATTCGGCCCTTTGGCGTTCGGGTCTGTCTCGGCGATAGCTTTGCTCTGCACATCGATTTTGTTCCCGGCGCGCAAGCAGACAGAGACATAGGTGTCGGTCACTCGATTGTCTTTGCCGCGATCCACGTCAACATGAGTCTCGGTTTCGACGCGCCATGGATCAGGCCGGGTGGCAACTGCCTGCCGCATCGATTGAAGAAGCGATTCGGCTTTTGCCCGAGGCGTCGTCTGCCCCTGCACCCGAACGGGCAGGAGCAAAAGCGCCAGCGCCAACGTACGACAGAGAACATTCATCATGACTTCAGCCGAAGATCACGCAAGGTCGAACCGATCCAGGTTCATCACCTTGCTCCACGCTGCCACGAAGTCGTTCACAAACTTCTTCTGCGCGTCTGAGCTTGCGTAGACTTCCGCCAGGGCCCGCAGCTCAGAGTTTGAACCGAAGACGAGATCGACACGCGTGCCGGTCCATTTCAGTTCTCCAGTGGCACGGTCGCGGCCTTCGAAGGTGTCGGCTTCTTTCGATGTCGGCTTCCACTCCGTGCGCATGTCGAGGAGGTTGACGAAGAAGTCGTTGGTGAGCGTCTCGGGCTTCTTGGTGAACACGCCGAGCTTGGATAGCCCGGCGTTCGTGCCCAGTACGCGCAGGCCGCCGATGAGGACCGTCATTTCCGGTGCGCTCAGCGTGAGGAGCTGCGCCTTGTCGATCAGCAGCACCTCGGCCGGCACTGTAAACTTCGTTTTCAGATAGTTCCGGAAGCCATCCGCCTGCGGCTCGAGCACTGCGAAGGATTCCACATCGGTTTGCTCCTGCGACGCATCCATCCGTCCCGGCGAGAAGGGCACCGTCACCGCAACGCCCGCGTTCTTCGCGGCTTGCTCGACGCCCGCGCATCCGCCGAGCACGATCAGGTCAGCTAGCGAAACTTTTTTCCCACCGGACGCCGCGCTGTTGAATGCGCCCTGAATGTCCTTGAGCGTTTTAAGAACCTTCGTGAGCTGCGCGGGTTGATTGACCGCCCAATCCTTTTGCGGCGACAGCCGGATGCGAGCGCCATTCGCGCCGCCGCGTTTGTCGGAGCCGCGGAATGTGGACGCCGACGCCCATGCGGTCGAAACCAGCTCTGAAACCGTCAGGCCAGAGCTGAGAATCTTGCTCTTGAGCGATGCAATGTCTTTGTCGTCGATCAGTTTGTGATCGACCGCCGGAATCGGGTCCTGCCAGATGAGTTCCTCGGCGGGCACCTCGGGGCCGAGATAGCGGGCGCGCGGGCCCATATCGCGGTGCGTCAGTTTGAACCACGCTCGTGCAAACGCGTCGGCAAGTTGCTCCGGATGTGCCAGGAAGCGGCGAGAAATCTTTTCGTAAGCGGGGTCGACCTTCAAAGCCAGGTCAGTGGTCAACATCGACGGCGCGATTTTTTTCGACGCGTCGTGCGCATGCGGCACGGTGCCGGCGCCGGCGTTGCCTTTGGGCTTCCATTGATTGGCGCCGGCGGGGCTTTTGGTCAGTTCCCATTCATAGCCGAACAGGTTCTCGAGGAAGTTGTTGCTCCACTTGGTCGGCGTGGTCGTCCAGGTGACTTCCAGCCCGCTGGTGATCGCGTCCTTGCCTGCGCCGGTGCCGAAGCTGTTCTTCCAGCCAAGGCCCTGAGCTTCAAGGCCGACTGCTTCCGGCTCGGGCGCCACATGGGATGTCGGGGCGGCTCCGTGCGTCTTGCCGAAGGAGTGACCGCCGGCGATCAGCGCAACGGTTTCCTCGTCGTTCATGGCCATGCGGCCAAAGGTTTCGCGGATGTCGTATGCCGCCTTGAGGGGATCGGGGTTCCCGTCCGGGCCTTCCGGGTTGACGTAAATCAGGCCCATCTGCACGGCAGCCAGCGGCTTCTGCAAGTTGCGATCATGGTGTCCGATTCCCGTATCGTCGGAGACGGTGACGCCACCGGGCTTCTCGACGCCGGGCGAACCGTGGGCGTAGCGAATGTCGCCGCCGAGCCAGACCTCTTCTGCGCCCCAGTAGACATCGTGATCCGGCTCCCATGTGTCCTCGCGTCCGCCGGCGAAACCGAAGGTTTTGAACCCCATCGTTTCGAGCGCGACGTTTCCGGTGAGAATCATCAGGTCGGCCCATGAAATCTTGCGGCCGTACTTCTGCTTGATCGGCCAGAGCAGTCGGCGCGCCTTATCGAGGCTGACGTTGTCGGGCCAACTGTTCAGCGGCGCAAAACGCTGCTGGCCTCTGCCGCCGCCCCCGCGGCCGTCGCCGATGCGATACGTGCCGGCGCTGTGCCAAGCCATGCGGATGAACAAAGGGCCGTAATGACCGAAGTCCGCCGGCCACCAGTCCTGCGAGTCGGTCATCAGAGCCGCGAGATCTTTCTTCACCGCCGCCAGATCGAGGCTCTTGAACTCCTTCGCGTAGTTGAAGTCCTCGCCCATTGGATCGGACTTTGCAGAATGCTGATGCAGCAGCTCGACCCTCAACTGGCTCGGCCACCAGTCCTGGTTTGACGTACCGCCGCCGGCAGCATTGTGGAATGGGCACTTGGTTTCAGTGGACATTGCGTTTTCTCTTCTGGTTGCTTGTACACAGCCGGGATTTGCTCGCTGGCCTCCAGACCGCGACGATCGCCGACGACTCGGTTGCAGTTTATCTTGTGAAGCCCGTCATCGACAACCGGATCGGTGCCCTTCCAGGCAAAAGCGGGCCTTACGCCGGTAAATAAGTCGCGCTGCGCGGTGACTGCACCCAGCCCGGCAATTCTTACAGCTCATCATTCCATAACCGCATACCGCTTGACGCCACGGCGAATCAAACGCAGCATACGCCGAAGTGTCCACGTTGTCTGACATTCTCGAGCACAACACCCGGTTCGTGCAGCAGCGCGAATACCAGGAATTCCTCACCGACCAGTTTCCCAACAAGCGGCTGGTCGTCATCACGTGCATGGATACACGCCTCGTCGAACTTCTTCCCCGGGCGATGAACCTTCGCAACGGCGACGTGAAGATGATCAAGGTCGCCGGGGGCGTGGTCGCGCATCCGTTCGGCAGCGTGATGCGCAGCATCATGGTCGCGGTCTATAAGCTCGACGCGAACGAAATCGCCGTCGTCGGCCATCACGGCTGCGGCATGGTCGATCTCAACGGCCAGGAGATTCTCGAACTCGCCCAGAAGGCCGGCGTCTCCAAGCAGGTGCTGAACACCCTGAATCATTCCGGCATCGATCTTCGCCAATGGCTCACCGGATTTCCCAGCGTTCAGGACGGCGTCCTGAACAGCGTGCGGATGATCCGCAATCACCCGCTGCTTCCGGCCGGCATCCCGGTGCACGGGCTGGTCATGGACCCGGAGACCGGCAAGCTGGACGTGCTGGCCGACGGGTATCTTGCCGAGAGCAAGTAACTCTCTTCGTTCTCGACTTTTCCATTCGTCAAATATTTTTCTTTAAGGGAGCAACCCATGAGCGATTCTGATTCCCGGCACAATTCCATCATCGTCGAGCAGTTCACTCGGCAGGCCGCGCCGTTTGCGCGAATGCACACCGCCGAGGAGTCGATGGAGCTTTTCAAGCGGGTGGCGGGTGTGACCCGCGATGACATCGCGCTCGACGTCGCCTGCGGCCCGGGATTGGTCGCGTGCGCTTTCGCGAAGATCGCGAAACATGTCAGCGGTGTCGACATCACGCCGGCGATGCTCGAACAAGCGCGCCAGTTGCAGCAGCGCGAACGACTGACGAACATCGAATGGAACTCAATCTCTCGAGATGTCTGGCGCATGGGCTTGCGCCACAAGCATGATGCGCGGGCCGAGGAAGCTTACTTACGGCAAATCGCGCCAGAGTTCCTGATCGTTCCAGCTTTGGGCGATCATATCGGCCCACACGGACTCAATCCGCGCACGCCTCGAGCGCCGGCGTACGCATGCCGGGGTAGCGGCCAGCTTCCAAGCTTGTCCGCCTTCGGCAATTTGGATTTCTTCGTCTTGCCACCCGATTTCAGTTGGACAATGGTCTACTCGCACGAAGATATTGCATTCGGCGGTTTGAGCGGGCCGTTTTACTTCGAGCGAGAGTGGCTCGCGCCGCAGATTCGAGGCGTCGACAATGCGGGGAAAAGCGATCGCGTTAGTAGAAGAAGGTTACGAGAGGATGGCTGAGGTGAAAATCGAAAAGCCCCATCTTGCAGTCATCTGGCGTGATCGTTGTGGACGCGTGATCAACACGAACGACAAACCAACTCACTTTCATGCGGAGCAGTGCGGGGGCTGCCGCAAGTTCAAGCCCATCGACACTGACTGGGGCTACTGCAAGAATCACGAATCAGTCTATTGCGGCCGTCCGATGTTCGAGCACGATACTTGCTCGAAATGGGTTAAGGGTGAGCGGCGGTAATGCCTGATACGACGCCGGCGTACTGCGGTTTTCGTTTCCGATCGCCGTTACGTGCGGCGTCAAGACAGCACATTAGCAAAGCGCGACGTCGAGTTTGTGAGACTTGCGGGCGCAGCCCGGGTTAGCCGCTATCACCGTCAGGTGTGCGCGTTGCTTCCATTGCGAACACGCTTGCAAGCTTGAGGGGTACGTCCAAGCACTTTTCGCCGACTTTTTGATGACGCTTTCTCACCGGCACTCACTGTAATCGACGATCGTAATTGACCTCACCGCAGCGCACCGGCGCGCACACCTGACGGTGATGGCGGCTAACCCCCGCTGCGCGGTTTCATCGTGGACTTCGTCAAAGGATTCACACCAGCATCATCGCGGGTTCTTCGAGCAGCGCCTTGAGCGTGCGGAGGAACTCGGCGGCGGTGGCGCCGTCTACGACGCGGTGGTCGGCGGAAAGGGTCAGCGTCATCGTGGTTCTTGCGACGATCTGATCCTTGCGGACGACGGCGCGTTTCTCGGCGGCGCCGACGGCGAGGATCGCCACCTGCGGGGGGTTGATGATCGCGCTGAATTCGCGGATGCCGAAGGTGCCCAGGCTGCTGATGGTGAACGTGCCGCCGTTGACTTCATCCTGCTTTTGCTTGCCGGTGCGGGCGCGGTCGATCAAGCCCGTGCCGCGCTCGCGAAGTTCCTTCAGGCCCATGCGGTCGGCGTTCTTCAGGACGGGGACGATCAATCCATCCGGCACCGCGACGGCGATGCCCAGATGCACCGCGGCGTGGCGGGTGATGTTGGTTCCATCAAACGTCGAATTCACAGTCGGGTGACGCTTAAGCGCGACGCAGACGGCCTTGTTGATGAAGTCCGCCAGCGAAAGCTTCACGTTCTCAGCTTTGAGCTGCTCGTTCAGGCGCACGCGGAGGGCGGAGATCTCTTCGACATCGACGTCGACCACTTCATAGAAGTGGGGGATCTGCTGCTTGGATTTCTGCAACGCCGCCGCGATCGCGGCGCGCATCTTGGTCATCGGGATGACCTGCGCCTTGGTGATCGGGCCGGCGGGGGCGGTGCTCGGCGCGGCTTTCGGAGCGGGAGCGGCGCTGGGCGTGAAGTTCAGGACGTCGTCCTGCACGATGCGGCCATTGGGGCCGGTGCCGTTCACCTGGCCGAGGTCGATCCCTTTGTCGGCGGCGATGCGCCGCGCCAGCGGCGACGCGAAGACGCGATGGCCATTTCCATCGTGCTGCGGCACCGGCGGGACCGCCTGCGGCGCGGTGCGGGTCGCGCCGTGGCCGACGTCCGCGGGCTCGTGAATTTCGCCGGTGGTGGCCGCTTCCATCGTGGCGACGTTGCCAGTGTCGGGTGCTTGCTTTGCGACCGCCTCGATGGCCTTGGCCGGCTTGGCAGCGGGGGCGGATTTCGCTTCGGCTTTGGGTTGCTCGGCAGCGGCGGGCTTGGCAGTGGCAGCGCCCTTGCCGGCGTATTTTTTCTTCACCTCGGCGGCGTTTTCCTTGCCGGTCGCGATCACCGCGATCACCGCGCCCACGGGCGCTTTCTGCCCCTCGGCGACGACGATGCTGGCCATCGTTCCATTGTCGAACGATTCGGTTTCCATCGTCGCCTTGTCGGTTTCGATCTCGGCGATGACTTCGCCGGCGGCGATCTTGTCACCCTCTTTCTTCAGCCACTTCACGATGGTCCCCTCGGTCATCGTGTCGCTCATCTGGGGCATCGTTACTTCGGTGGGCATAGGCGCGGCTCGGTGATTGGTTAGCGGTAGCAGACTTCCTTAACAGCCGCGACGATGCGATCGACGCTCGGCATCATCGCCTCTTCCAGCGGATGGCTGAACGGAACCGGAATCTCATCGCTGTGAACGTATTCGATCGGCGCGTCGAGGTAATCAAACGCCGGCTTCTGGATGCGATAGAGAATGCCGCTGCCCATGCCGCAGTAGCCCCAGTCTTCGTCGATGATGACGCAGCGATTGGTCTTCCTGATCGATTCGATGATCGTGTTCACATCCAGCGGGCGAAGCGTGCGGAGGTCGATCAGTTCGACATCGACGCCGTGGTCGTTGACGAGGGCTTCGACCGCCGGCCGCACGACGCGCTGCAGCGGGCGGCCATAACTCAACACCGTCACATCCGCGCCTTGGCGCTCGACCTTGGCGATGCCGATCGGCAGCGTGAAATCATCGCCGTCGGGGACTTCGCCGACGTCGCTGAGCATCTTCTCGCTTTCGAGGAAGATGACCGGGTCATCCGAGCGGATGCTGCTCTTAAGCAATCCCTTGGCGTCAGCGGGGGTGCTGGGGCTGACTACAATCAGGCCCGGGATGCGAGCGTAGATCGATTCCATCCGATGGCTGTGCGTCGCGCCAAGCTGGTGGGCGATGCCATTGCCGCCGCGGAAGACGATCGGAATCTTGAACTGCCCGCCGGACATGTAGCGCACGTTGGCGGCGTTGTTCACGAGCTGATCCATGCAAACGAGCGTGAAGCTCCAGCTCATGTACTCGACGATCGGACGCAAGCCGGCCATGGCCGCGCCGACGCCCAGTCCGGAGAAGCCGGCTTCGCTGATGGGGGTGTCGATCACGCGCTGCGGGCCGTAGCGATCAAGCATCCCCTTGGAGACTTTGTACGCGCCGTTGTACTCGGCGACTTCCTCGCCGATCAGAAACACGTTGGGGTCGCGATCCATCTCCTCGGTCATCGCCGAGCGAAGGGCCTCGCGGAATTCCATCTGCGGCATAGGTTAAATTCAGTGACAGGTTAACGGGATCAAAAGGCAAATCGACAAAGCCAGCGCCACGCGGCTTACTTGGGCTGATACGGATAGGTTTCCACCAGGATGTCGTTGAAGCGATCTTCCAAAGGCGGGAACGAATCGTTATCCGCGAGCTTCACCGCGTCATCGACCATCTGGGCGATCTCGGCGTCCATCGCCTCAAACTGCTCCTGCGTCGTCAGGCCCTTTTCGAGCAGGCGATGCTGCAGCAGGACGATCGGGTCGCGCTTCTTGGCTTCTTCCACTTCCGGCCGCCATTTGCCCTCGGCGGTTTTGCGGTAGTTCATCGGGTCGGACATCGAATGCCCACGATGGCGGTAGGTGTCGGCCACGATGTAGCTTGGCCCTTCGCCGCGTCGGCCGCGCTCGACGGCCTTGCCGAAGTCGCGAATCACCGCGTCGATGTCGTTTCCATCGACGTGATAGTGCGGCATGTTGTATCCGCAGCCGCGATTGGCCAGGTCTTTGTCGGCGCTGGATCGCTCGACCTGCGTGCCCATGGCGACGCCGTTGTTTTCGACGACGAAGATGCAGGGGAGTTTGTAGAGGCCGGCCAGGTTCAGCGATTCGTTATGCGTGCCCTGGTTGACCGCGCCGTCACCCATGAAGGTGAACGTGACGCCGCCGGTTTTTTTGTAGTGTTGCGCAAAAGCGAGGCCAACTCCGAGTGGCAGTTGGCCTCCGACTATTCCGTGTCCACCCATGTTATGGGCTTCTACGTCGAACAGGTGCATCGACCCGCCCTTGCCCTTGGAGCAGCCCGTAGCCTTGCCGTAGAGCTCGGCGATGGCCGCTCGCGGATTCATGCCCAAGGCAAGACTCGCGCCGTGACAGCGGTAGCCGGTGATCAGGTAATCGCGATTTTTGTCGAACAGGGCCGAGGTGCCGACGGCGATTGCTTCCTGCCCGTTATAGAGGTGGCAGAACCCGCCGATCTTCTGGCCCGGCTTGATGTATTCCTGGTAAACCCGCTCCTCGAATCGGCGGATGAGCATCATCATCCGCAGCCGGTCGCGCTGAATAGACGCGTCCGTTGAGGAATCAGGCTGCCCATTGGCGTCAGCCCGCTTGGATACAGGTTTTTCCACGTCGTTGGCTACAACCATTATGGTCAGCTCCGGGATCAGTCCGTGATTCTAGGCGCGGTTCAACCACCGGCTTCGTTCCAATCGACCGCCGGGAAGTCCGAGTTTAGAGTCTTTCGCGACTGCCTGCAATGGTTTACCCGCGATCCGGCGGGTTGTGGTGGTAACATTGGATCGTGCGGCGTTTTGCGATCCTATTCGTCGCGGTTGTTCTGCTCTTGCTGGCGGTCGGGACTGAAGTTGCCCGGCGTTGGACCCTTACGCGCACCGAAATGTTCTGGATTCCACACGGTCATGTTTTATCGCAAATCACTTCCGATGACGGATTGCTCGACATTACACGCGTGGCCAACGCGCAATCGCAGTATGAGCATGTAGAGTACCTTGGCCCAAACAATGTCTTTCTGGACTTCCCTTGGCGGCTTGACCCAGCGACTTCGAGACTGGAATTCGGCGTCGAGGGTCCATACACGCACGTTCGGTTTCCCCAAGCAGTTGTTCCGATCTGCTTTGCCATAGCCGGCTCTATGCTGGCATCTATGCCGTTCATCTGGAATGCGTTTTGGAGGCGCCGAAATGCGCGGTCCAATCGCTGCCGGGACTGCGGCTACTCCACGATCGGCAATATCAGCGGCGTTTGCCCTGAATGTGGCGCGGCACTCACTCCCGTGCCAAGCGCGACTTGCGGACACGTTTGAACGCATGGCAAAGGTTTCACGCGATTTCCCCCTGCCGCTGACATCTGACCGACAATCCCGGGACACCGCGACGCTCAAAAACCTGTCCGACGGCCTTGAAACGTGATAAACTCTGTCACATGGTTCTTAGCCTTTCAATTTCGCGGAAGCTGAAGCCAGACTGAAGGCCAAAGCCGCCGCGGCTGGCGTGGACGTCGAAACCTATGTCGGGCAACAACTTGAAATTTTGGCCGCGCGACCCAGGTCTCTCAAGGAAATTCTCGGTACTCGCGAGGATGCGCTTGCTCAAACCGGCATGGCCGAAGACGAACTCGCGGATTTCCTCGAAGCTGAAAAGCATGCGATGCGTGCCGAGCAGCAAGGGAAACGACCAGAATGACGGGCCAACCGGGCCTGCGGGCCGTTACGTCGAACTCGGACGGAAGGGACTTTCAGGATTGATCGAGCGGCGTAAAACGCAAACGATCAGTACATGGTGAAACAAGAGCCGCCTCCAACCGGGCGGCTCCGTTATTGAATGGACGTGATGCGCGATAACGCGGTTATGCTTTATTTCTGATTGAGAACGACACGAAAACCGAACGCGCTGATCCGAGTATCCGGTGAAAATCCGGCCCGGCGGGCCGAGCGACAGATATCTCCGCCATCGCCAAAGTGCCCGCCGCGCAGGACGCGCTTCTCACCAAACTCAGGGCCGGTCGGATCGGTTGCATCAGCCCCGTCGTAGGGCGCGTACCAATCGAAGCACCATTCCCAGACGTTCCCGTACATGTCGTACAGACCCCAGGGGTTTGGTCTCTTCTGCCCCACCAGATGAGGCACGCCACCGCTGTTGATATTGAACCAGCCGTATTCGTCCAAATTGCCGCCGGCGCTCAGCGTGTATTCATCCTTTCCGCCGGCACGGCAGGCATATTCCCACTGCGCTTCAGTCGGAAGCGCCGGCCGAAAACTATGTACTTTGTTGTTCATGGCCGAGATGAATTGTTGCGCGTCATCCCAATTCACCATTTCAACCGGCCCTTTGTCGGCCTTCACGAGACTTGGATTGCTGTCTACCAGTGCATTCCACTGATCCTGCGTGACCTCGTACTTGCCCA
>Ga0182024_10003839_pt1 | contig 35221 bp, 32 predicted proteins | sample P32metaG_FD_120480 | JGI IMG/M metagenome (GOLD analysis project Ga0182024, IMG submission 120480) | Permafrost microbial communities from Stordalen Mire, Sweden - P3-2 metaG (Illumina Assembly) | ecosystem: Environmental > Terrestrial > Soil > Wetlands > Permafrost | place: Sweden: Stordalen...
ACGCCCTGGAACAAGCCGCCCTGGACGCTTGGCAACACGCCGTGCTGGATCCGGAACGAATGCAGTCAGTCTGTGCCGCTCCCGATCTCAAACGCGCTAGTTCAGATTAGAATGCGTATGAGAGGCACTAAGTGAAGGACGAGTCGTTGCTGCGACGACAATCGCACAGGGATTTCGTCTGCGACGATTTTACCGAGCCTGTCCTCGCGGAAACGTTTGATTCTTTCGGCTTGAGATTCTGTGGCAAGAAAGGCGCTTCGCAGTTCATGGACATCCAATGGGTACTTGCCGGCAGAGTTACGTGAAAAAAACTTGAAAGATCCCTTGTACGAAACCACATGTGGCGAGGCTACACTCTTCGGCACGCGCACAATCAACACAAAATTGTTGCCGTCTCCGTATCCGTCGATCTGGCGAATCTGTACTCGAATTCGAGGAGAAATTCCGCTGCGGATTATTTCCTCAAGGCGCAACTTTGCCTCATCAGCATTTATTCCGGACATTGGGACAACTATTTCCGGCTGTCCCGTGTTTTTTCCATGCTCGTCTTTCGCTTCCTTTATGCCAAAGATAATATCGCCGCCACTTGCATTTGCAAAAGATGACACGTCAGCGAGAAACTCTCGCTTCTGTTCATCAGTGGCTCCAGGAAGCTCTTGCTTGTAATCAAGCGTTTTATTTTCACTTTCACCATTCTTTATGAGTTGGTCAATTTCTGCCTTACTGATCGCTTCAATCGCTTTTTGAATCATTGGCACGATTCCCTGTACGTTGAATTGACGCGCGTCAGGACGCCTCGATCGGTTCTTTCCTCGCTTCGTCACTGCGCGAGAAGGTGAATTCGTCGTCGGTGTAGTCGATGTGCACCGTGGCCCCTTCAGGGAATTCGCCCTTTAATAACTCGCGGCTCAGCGGGTTCACGACGCGCTGCTGGATCACGCGCTTTAAGGGCCGGGCGCCGTAGGCGGGGTCGTACCCTTCGCTGGCAATCTGGTTCAAAGCCCGTTCGGTGATGTCGAGCTGCAAACCGGTCTGCTCCAGTTGGTGGCGCAGGTGGCCGATTTGGATGTCGACAATGCGGCGGATTTGATTTCTTTCCAGGGGATGGAAAATGATGGTTTCGTCGATGCGGTTCAAAAATTCCGGCAGGAAGCGGGTGGCCAGGGTTTCTTTCACGGCATGGCGCATTTCTTCCTCGCTGCCCCCTTCCTTGGCGATCTCCTGAATCACCTGGCTGCCGACGTTGCTGGTCATGACGACAATGGTGTTGGTGAAATCGACGGTGTGTCCGTGGCTGTCGCTCAGCCGGCCATCGTCGAGGACTTGCAGCAGGATGTTGAACACGTCGCGGTGGGCTTTTTCAATTTCATCCAGCAGCAGCACGCAGTAGGGGCGGCGGCGGACGGCTTCGGTCAGCGCGCCCCCTTCTTCGTAGCCGACGTAGCCCGGCGGCGCGCCGATCAGGCGGCTGACCGTGTGCTTTTCCATAAATTCGGACATGTCCAGCCGGACCATGGCGTGCTCGTCGTCGAACAGCACTTCGGCCAGGGCCTTGCACAGCTCGGTTTTGCCCACGCCCGTGGGGCCCAGGAAAATGAAGGAGCCGATGGGGCGATGCGGATCGCCCAGGCCGCTGCGGCTGCGGCGCACGGCGTCGGCCACCGCGGTGACCGCTTCGTCCTGCCCGACAACGCGCTGATGGAGGCGATCTTCCAGCACCAGCAGTTTGGCGCGTTCGGTTTCCAGCATGCGGGTCACGGGGATTCCGGTCCAGGCGGAAACGACTTCGGCGATTTCGTCGGGGCCAACTTCCTGGCGCAGCAGGCGGCGTTTGGGAGCGGCGGCAGCGCTGTCAGTAGCTTTGCCGTCCGTTGATTTCGCGGCAGATTTTTTGCCCGACTTGCCGGATTTAGAATCGGACTTATCGGCATCAGCTTTCTCTTTATCGGTGCCCGAAGCTTCGACTTTTTTCTCAAGCGACTTGCGCTCTTTATCCAGGTTGAAGAGTTTTTGATAGAGCTCTTCGCTGACGGGCATGCCGGCGGATTGGTTTTCTTTGATTTGCGTGGTGAGCTGGCTGATTTCGTGCTCCACGGCGTCGAGGCGCTTGCGGGTTTGCTGCACGTCGCCCAGGCCAAGCTTTTCGGCTTCCCATTGCTCGCGGAGGCTGGCCAATTGCTGGCGGAGCTTTTGAATTTCTTCCTGAATTTCGACGCGGCGCTCGACAGCATGCTCTTCGGTTTCCTCGGCGAGCTGGCGGTCGGCCAATTCAAGCTGGGTGATGCGGCGCTGGATTTGATCGATTTCGCCCGGGACGCTTTCCAGTTCCATCGCCAGCCGGCTGGCGGCTTCGTCGACTAGATCGATGGCTTTGTCGGGCAGGAACCGATCGGTGATGTAGCGCTGCGACAGTTTGGCCGCGGCAACGAGCGCCGAATCCTTGATTTTTACATTGTGGTGCGCTTCGTAGCGGGGTTTTAGACCGCGAAGGATGGCGATGGTATCGTCCACCGTTGGCTCGCCGACGTAAACGGGTTGGAAGCGGCGCTCCAGTGCGGCATCTTTTTCAATGTGCTTGCGATATTCGTCCAGCGTTGTCGCCCCGATGCAACGCAGCTCACCGCGGGCCAGCGCAGGCTTAAGCAAGTTGGCGGCATCGGTAGCGCCTTCAGCAGCGCCGGCGCCGATCATGGTGTGCAGCTCGTCGATGAACAGGATGACGCTGCCGGCGGCGTCTTCCACTTCACGGAGCACAGCTTTCAGACGATCTTCAAATTCGCCCCGGTATTTTGCCCCGGCGATCAGTGCGCCCAAGTCCAGCGCGATGATGCGCTTGTTTTTCAGACTGTCGGGCACGTCGCCTTGAACGATGCGCAGGGCGAGGCCTTCGGCAATGGCGGTTTTGCCGACGCCGGGCTCGCCGATCAGGACCGGATTGTTTTTCGTGCGGCGCGAGAGGACCTGAATGACGCGGCGGATTTCCTGATCGCGGCCGATCACTGGATCGAGCTTGCCTTGGCGGGCGCGGTCCACGAGGTCGATGCCGTATTTTTGCAGCGCTTGGAATTTGGCCTCGGGAGCCATGTCGGTCACGCGCGATGAGCCGCGGACCGTTTTCATGGCGGCGAGGAGTTCGTTTTCGGTGATGGCATTGAGCTTCAGAACGTTTTTCGCTTTGGAATCGACTTTCGTCAGGGCCAGCAGCAAGTGCTCGGTGGAGATGAAGTCGTCTTTCATGGTGCCGGCTTCGCGCTGGGCGGCTTCGAACACTTTGTTCAGTTCCAGGCTCATGCCCGGCTGGCCGACATGGCCGCTTTGCTGCGGCAGATGGTTGAGCTCCGACTCGACGATGCGATCGAGCTGGCCGCGATTGACGCCGATTTTGTCCAGCAGCGGTTTGACGATGCCTTCTTCTTCGGCCAGCAGCGAACCCAGCAGATGCAATGGATCGATTTGCGGATTGCCATGATCGGCGGCCAATTCCTGGGCGCGCTGCACGGCTTCCTGAGCTTTAATAGTGAATTTATCGAAACGGAGTGCCATAATTGGGTGAGTGTTAGAAGCTGTTTCAAAACCGGGGGCTAGCGCCCCGCGGCTCATTAATCAGCCGGAACGCGCTAGCGTCCGGTTCATTCGAGTGGTTTTGAAACAGCTTCTAGTTGTTAGTGGTAAGTGGTTAAATAAAAAACCCCCGGTGACGATCACCGGGGGCCAATGTTTTTTGCCGTCCGGCTGCGGCGGTTATTCCTTTTTCACTTCGAACTCGGCGTCGATGGCTTCCTCTTCGCCGGGCTTTTTGCCATCGGTTGCACCTGCAGTTCCGGTCGCGCCGCCTGCTGCACCAGCGCCGGCGGCCTGGGCCGATTCGTACAGCGTTTTGCTGAAGGCGTGCGAAGCCTGTTCAAGCTGCTCGATGGCCGACTTCATGGCGTCGGGATCTTCGCCCTTGATGGATTCGCGCACTTTGTTCATGGCGCTTTCCAGGGCCGATTTGTCGGAATCTTTCAGCTTGTCTTTGTGCTCCTTAATCAGCTTTTCCAACTGGAAGCACATCGATTCGCCTTGGTTGCGCAGCTCGGCGACTTGGCGTTTGCGTTTGTCTTCGTCGGCGTGGGCTTCGGCGTCCTTGAGCTTGGACTTGATTTCGTCCTCGCTGAGGCCGCCGGTTTTTTCGATGCGGACCGTGGCCTCTTTGCCCGTGCCGAGGTCTTTGGCCGAGACGTTGAGGATACCGTTGGCGTCGATATCGAACTTGACTTCGATTTGCGGCATGCCGCGCGGGGCGGGCGGCAGGCCTTCCAGATTGAACTGGCCCAGCACACGGTTGTCGCGCGCCATGGGACGTTCGCCCTGATACACGCTGACGGTGACGGCGGATTGGTTATCAGCGGCCGTGCTGAAGACCTGCTTTTTCTCGGTCGGGATGGTTGTGTTTCGCTCGACCAGTTTGGTGAAAATGCCCCCTTCGGTTTCGATGCCTAGGCTAAGCGGGGTGACGTCGAGCAGCAATACGTCTTGCACTTCACCGGCCAACACGCCGCCTTGGATGGCTGCGCCCACGGCGACGACTTCGTCGGGGTTCACGCCCTTATGCGGCTCCTTGTTGAACATTTTGTGGACGAGTTCCTGCACCTTGGGAATGCGAGTGGAACCGCCGACGAGGACGACTTCGTCAATATCTTTCGGCTCCATCTTGGCGTCCTTCAGTGCTTGCTGCACCGGGCCGCGGCAGCGTTCGAAATATGCATCTTCGAGCTGCTCGAACTTGGAGCGCGTGATGTTGAACTGCAAATGTTTCGGACCGTTGGCATCGGCGGTGATGAACGGCAGGTTGATGTCGGTCGAGGTGGCGGAACTGAGTTCCTTTTTGGCCTTTTCGCAGGCTTCTTGCAGCCGCTGCAAAGCCATGGCATCTTTGCGCAGATCGATGCCGTTTTCTTTTTTGAATTCGTCGGCCACGTAGTTGATCAGGACCTGGTCGAAATCGTCGCCGCCCAGGTGGGTATCGCCGTTGGTGGAGATTACCCGAAACACGCCGTCGGCGACTTCCAAAACGGAGACGTCGAACGTGCCGCCGCCGAGATCGAACACGACGATTTTTTCGTGTTCCTTGCGGTCCAGGCCGTAAGCCAGGGCGGCAGCGGTCGGCTCGTTAATGATGCGGGCGACTTCCAAGCCGGCAATTTGGCCGGCATCTTTGGTCGCTTGGCGCTGCGCGTCGTTGAAGTAGGCGGGCACCGTGATGACGGCCTTGTTCACCTTGTGGCCCAGGTATGCTTCGGCGGCTTCTTTCAGCTTGCGAAGAATGCGGGCGGAAATATCGGTCGGGGTGTATTGCTTGTCGCCAATTTTTACTTCGACGTATTCTTCCGGCGCGCCGACGACCTGATACGGGACAATTTTTTCTTCCGAGGCCACTTCGCTGTGGCGGCGCCCCATGAAGCGCTTGATGGAGTAGACGGTTTTCTTGGGATTGGTGATTGCCTGCCGGCGAGCCAATTCGCCGACGAGAACATCGCCCTTGTCGGTGAAGGCAACGACGCTAGGCGTCAGGCGATTGCCTTCCTGGTTGGGAATGACTTTGGCTTCTTTGCCTTCCATCACCGCCACGACGGAGTTGGTGGTGCCCAAATCGATTCCAATGATTTTTTCGCCAGCTGCCATGAACGGCTCCTTATTGCACAGTCAGCGCGAATTCGGCCGCCACGATTCGGGCCGGGCCGCGCTGCCGGATTGATTTTTGATGTGATTTATTTGACGGTCCTAGACCGCGTGCCGCATAAAAGCAAAGGCCGTGCCGGGCAGGGCACGCCAGCATAGCGGATCGCAAACTCCTTGGTATTATAGGTTTGCGAATGCAATAGCGACAGCGGGCAGGTAACGAAATATCGCCCCGGAAATCGCGATAAAACTGCCAATTTGACACTCTTGAAGTAGGCTTGAGCGAGCCTAGCGCTGTGGCCAATGCCCGGCGGCGTTGTCGCCTTTCCGCCTGAATTTTTGACTTTTGCACTTTTAGATCATATTCTCCAAAACTCGTCTTTCGTTCGTCGATCCGTGACGACATGCCCAACATGGCCAAGCCCAAACCATCAGCGCGCTCCGCGAAGAAACCGTCTCGCGGTGATGCTCTGGCCGCATTACGGGCGAAAATCGACGCTCTCGATAAGCAGTTGGTGGCGTTGGTGAACGAGCGGGCGAAACTGGCGCAAAAGATCGGCAAAGTGAAAGAAGAGAACGGACATCAGACTTACGACCCCGCGCGAGAGTGCGAAGTGTTGGCGCGGGTGGCGCAGCACAATCGCGGTCCACTTTCAAATCAGTGCGTGCAGGCGTTATTTCGGGAAGTAATTAGCGGATCGCGGGCGCTGGAAAAGACGCTACGGGTGGCGCACTTAGGACCGGCCTATACCTACAGCCATTTGGCGGCAATTCAACGGTTTGGACAGAGCGTGGATTACGTACCGGTGGCAAGCATCGGCGCGGTGTTCGAAGAAGTGAATCGCGGCCATTGCGATTATGGGCTGGTGCCAATCGAAAACAGCACCGACGGCCGGATTGCCGATACGCTGGATATGTTCACGCGATTGCCGGTGCAGATTTGTGGCGAAGTGAATTTCGCGATTCATCATTGCCTGCTCGGGATGTGTCAGCGGAGCGAAGTGCAGGAAGTTTACAGCAAGGCGCAGCCGCTATCGCAATGCCGGAATTGGCTCACGCGGCATTTGCCGCAGGCGCGAGCGGTGGAAGTTTCCAGCACGTCGACGGCCGCGCAATTGGCCAAGGATAAGCCGGGCGCTGCGGCCATCGCTAGCTTACAGGCAGCCACGCATTATGGATTGGATGTGCTGGCCGAGAATATCGAAGACCAACAAGGCAATACGACGCGCTTTGCAGTGATTGGGCACCACGCAGCGCCGCGGACGGGCACCGATAAAACAGCGCTGATGTTTGAAATCAAGCACAAGCCGGGGTCGCTAGCCGACGCCTTGAATCTGTTCAAACGCAACAAGTTGAATCTGACATGGATTGAATCGTTCCCAATCGCTCGGCCCGAAGGCGGATACTTCTTCTTTGTCGAGCTAGAAGGCCACCAGCACGACAAGCGCGTGGCAAAAGTCACGGAGCTTTTAGGCCGCCGCGCCGTCCGTCTGACGGTGCTTGGCAGCTATGCCAAGGCGGCGCCTGCGGAGTGAAAGACAGGCACGGTCTAAAAGTCAAAAAGTCGAAAAGTCTAAAAGTCGCGGACAGATATAGTCTCGCTCTTTGCGCCCGCCCGCCAGTTGCGTATCTTGTTTGTTTCTATTTGACTTTTAGACTCTTCGACTTTTTGACCCCTCTGAGCACTCATGCGTAAAAAATTTATCGCCGGAAATTGGAAAATGAATATGGATCGCGCTGGGGCGGTTACCCTAGCGGAGGCGATCGTCAAAAAGGCCGGCGACTTTCCGGGCGTCGATGTGGCGCTCTGCCCGCCGTTTGTGTATTTGGAGGCGGTGCAAAAGGTGCGTCTCGGTTCGCCTGTCGCCTTGGGCGCTCAGAATGTTTATCACGAAGCCAAGGGAGCGTTCACCGGCGAGATCAGCCCCGGCATGCTGCGCGACGTCGGCTGCAAATACGTGATCCTTGGCCACAGCGAGCGCCGCGATATTTTTCATGAATCCAGCGCGGATGTAAATAAGAAGCTGCACGCCGTGTTGGCAGCGGGCTTATCGCCGATTGTTTGCGTCGGCGAGCATTTGAACGAGCGCGAAGGCGGCCAAACCATGGATATCATCCGCGAACAGTTCGCAGGGTCGTTTTCCGGCCTGACTGCGGAGCAGATGCAAAAGACGACGATTGCCTACGAGCCGGTGTGGGCCATCGGCACTGGAAAAGTCGCCACGCCGGAGCAGGCTGAGCAGGTGCATGCCGATCTTCGCAAACTGATCGAAGTCCGCTACAATGCGGAAGTTGCGTCGGCAGTGCGAATCCAATACGGCGGCAGCGTAAAGGCTTCCAACGCCGGCGAATTGATGGCGCAGCCTGACATCGACGGCGCACTGGTCGGTGGGGCAAGCCTTGTGGCGGATGATTTCTTGGGAATCATTGCCGGTTGCCGCTAACGTTAATCCGGGAGTTTAAAGTTCGATGACTATATTGCTGGCGGTTCTGCTTCTGCTGACGTCAATATTTCTGATCCTGCTGATTTTGATTCAGCGCGGTCGTGGCGGCGGATTGGCCGGGGCGTTTGGCGGTATGGGCGGACAGAGCGCCTTTGGCACCAAGGCGGGCGATTTGTTTACGCGCGTGACCATTGGTGTGACCTTCTTCTGGATTTTGCTGTGCATCGTCAGCGTGAAGGTGATGGGCGTCAGTGCGAACAAATTCGGCGGCATGGGCGCTGCTGCGACGCCAGATAACGGCGCACCGTCTGATACCGTTCCTTCCGGTAGCGGCGCGGACAACGGTAAATTGCCAGAAAATGTTTCGCCGGGCGCGGCGCCCATTGCTGGTGATAATGGCACAGCAGGCGCAGGATCGCCCCCCGCGGCTAGCGAAAGCAAAACCGGCGGTGTCGTGCCGGCGCCTGGAACTGCTGGAGATTCTGGCGCCGCCGGTTCGCCAATTACAGGCAGCGGAGCGGGTGCGGCGCCGAGCGGCCAGGGAAAAGCGGCGAAGTGATATGCCTGGCATATCAAGCCATTACCACTCCTGATCGATTCAGCTTCAAATGCGATCAGTTTTTGGTTTTGACAACGTAAGCTAAACCGCAAGCGGAATAGTGCCCCGGCTACCCGGTGGAGGCTATACTTGTTGTGATTTAATGGGGGTTCAAAGTGCTCTTGAGTATGACCGGTTTTGGCGAAGCGCATCAACAGGCCGACGGGTTGGCCGTGGTGGTGGAGGTGCGCACGATCAACAATCGGTATTTCAAATTCACGATGCGCACGGGCGAGGGCTATTCGGCGCTGGAATCGCGCGTGGAATCGATGGTGCGCGACCACATTAAGCGCGGCACCGTGCAGGTGAGCATGCAGGTGGAGCGGAGCAACTCGCCGGACGATTTTTCTATCAACGCCGGCGTGCTCGAGGCCTATCGGCAGCAGCTATTAAAACTGCAAAGCCGAGCGGGCATCAAGGACGAAGTCCCACTGCAAAGTTTTTTACTTCTGCCGGGCGTAGTCAAGGAGCGACTTTCCGATCCAAGCACGGTCGAGGCCGATTGGCCGGTGATCGAGCGGACCTTGAAAGCGGCTTTGGATCAACTGGCTAAAATGCGTCGCGAGGAAGGGCAGGCCATGGCGATCGATTTGAAGGCCAACTGCCAGACCATTGCTGCCGAACTAAAACAAATTGAAGCGCGGGCTCCCTCGGTCATCGATGCTTACCGGGTGCGGTTGGAAGACCGAGTGCGGACGGCGCTTGAGGAACATAAATTGGTTTTGAATCCGTCGGATCTGGTTCGCGAAATCGCCATTTATGCCGAGCGGAGCGACATCTCGGAAGAAATCGTGCGATTGGGAAGCCATTTGGTTCAGTTCGATCAAATGATGGGCAGCTCGGAAAGCAGCGGGCGACGGATAGAATTCTTGACGCAGGAAATGCTCCGCGAAGTGAACACGATCGGCTCGAAAAGCACCGATGTGGAAATCGCCCGCCACGTGATCGAAATTAAAGCCACGATCGAGCGTCTGCGAGAAATGATTCAAAATGTGGAATGATGACGGCTGAATGGCTCATGCAGTCATTGGATCGTCCCATCGTTATATCGAAGTCCATTGATAAGCGGCGTTCAATGCCCAATTCCTACCCTGGCCGTGTCATTATCATTTCCGGGCCGTCCGGGGCGGGAAAGACTACGCTGCTGAAGCAATTGTTGGCGCGGTGCGATCGGTTGGTTCCCAGCGTCTCGGCAACAACTCGGGCTCCCCGGCAGGGCGAAGTCGATGGGACCGATTATCATTTCCTGTCAAAGCAGGAGTTCGACAAACGACGCCAGCATGGCGATTTTCTGGAATATGCTGAAGTGTTCGGCGGTGGTGGCGATTGGTACGGCACGCTGAAAGACGAGGTTGCCCCTCGACTTGCCGCGGGAAAATGGGTAGTCTTAGAGATAGATTTGCAGGGGACGCAGTCGGTACTGCGTTTGTATCCCGACGCCGTGACCATCTTTGTGCGCCCGGAAACGCTGGAAGAATTGGAGCGGCGGCTGCGAAGCCGCGGCACGGAGTCGGAGTCGTCTATTCAGCGCCGGCTGAATGCCGCCCGGCAGGAATTCGCCGGGGCAGGTTTGTACCAATACCAAGTGACCAATCAAAACGTGGACCGGGCCGTCGACGAAATTCTGAATATTTTAGGCCATCCGGAGGATCGCAATGCTTGAAGAACTGAAGGAAGAGGAGATCGTGAATAAGGTGGGCGGACGGTTTAAGCTTTCCACGCTGATTCAAAAGCGATTGGTGGCGCTGAACGGCGGTAGCCGGCCGCTGGTCGATCTCCAAACGGAAAACAAGTTGGAAATTGTGGTCCGCGAGATCATGGAAGATAAAATCTACCTGGATGCCGAAAGCAAAGTCCGCGTCGCCGGTGAAGAAGACGAAGGCGGCGGCGGGCCACCCGAGCTGGATTTGTCCGATCTGTAAGCTGTCTGCTGCCAAATGTAGTGACGGCTGTCCGCAGCCGTACATATTTTTCTATGCAAGGCCGCGAAATTTTGATCGGTGTGACCGGCGGAATTGCGGCCTACAAAACCGCTGGCCTGGTGAGCGAATTAGTGCAGGCCGGGGCGGGCGTGACCGTAGTGCTGACCGATGCGGCCAAAGAATTTATCGGCGCGGCCACGTTCGAGGCGTTAACAGGCCGCCCGGTGCCGCGCGGTACATTCGGCGACCCCGATTTTCCGCTGGGGGCACATATCGAACTAGCCCGGCGCGCTGAAGTTATGTGCGTTGCTCCGGCAACGGCCAATTTCTTGGCGAAGGCAGCCGTCGGAATGGCCGACGATCTGCTCAGCACGTTATATTTGTCGTTCAAGGGTCCGGTGATTATGGCCCCGGCGATGAATGCGGAAATGTGGACCAAATCGGCCGTCCAGCGCGGCGTGGCACAACTGCTGGCCGACGGAGTGAGCATCGTCGATCCGGAAGAAGGCTGGCTGAGTTGCCGCGATCAAGGCGTCGGCCGGATGGCGGCGCCGGAAAAAATTCGCGCGGCGATTGAACGGGCGCTGAAAAAAATCCCCTCTCCCTCTGGGAGAGGGCCAGGGTAAGGGTGCCGCCGACAAAACTCCACACTCGCCTAATTTACATGGCACCCGCCTCCCGACCTCGACTCGTGATTCCGTACCGTGGCCCGCATTCTCATCACCTCTGGTCCCACGCGGCAGCATCTGGACCCCGTGCGCTATCTCACGAACGCTTCCAGCGGTCGCATGGGGCAAGCCCTGGCCCAAGCAGCGGTTGACGCAGGCCATGAAGTCGTGATTGTTTCAGGTCCGGTAGATGTTTCCTATCCTCCGCAGTGCGAAGTGCTGAGCGTGGTATCGACCGAAGAAATGCTAGCCACTTCTCAGCGAGTGTTTCCCAAGTGCGATGGATTGATCGGTGTGGCTGCGCCCTCCGATTATCGGCCGATGAAGGTCGAAGAGCACAAAATCAAAAAAACGGGCGAACCGCTAGTGTTGCATCTGGTGGAAACGCCCGACATTGTTGCGACGCTGGCCGCCGCCAAGCGGCCCGAGCAATGGCTGGTGGGATTTGCGCTGGAGACGGAAGATTTGCGCTTTCGGGCGATTACCAAAATGCAAAAAAAGAGTTGCGATTTGATGGTGTTGAACGGCCCGCAGGCGATCAGCGCCACGGACAATTCTGTTGAGGTTTTGGACCGTAGCGGCGAAATCGTCGCGACAATTTCAGGCGCTAAAGAGAACGTGGCTCGCGAATTGTTTGGGTTAATCGAAAAGCGGCTACTTCGGTGAGCTGAGCGTAGCCACTTTCCCCTTGGCGTGCTGCCACTCCCAGATATACTGAGCTGCTTCAACTGGCGCGAACCGCCACCCTGGTTTTTTACTCTTATCAAAATTCACTTGAAATTGGGCCTCTCGTTCTGCCATGATGCATCGTGATGGAATATAAAACTGTGAAGCTGATGCAACTCTCCGCGGCCAAAATGTCGCCAGTGCGTACGCCACGGTTTTTTACCGTTTCTCACCGTTTTCCATCCGTTTTTTGATCCGTTTTCATCCGTTTTCCACCGTTTTTTCCGTTTTTCGAACTTCGAATTTGTTTCTGCTTTCGTATTTCGGATTTAACCAAATGGTTCGCGTAGCAATTCTTGGCGCAACGGGCTACACGGCCTTGGAGCTGATCAAGCTCTTGCTGCGCCATCCGGAAGTGGAAATCACCACGCTGACCAGCCGGCAGGAAGGCAATCCGCATGTGGGGGCGGTGCATCCGTCGTTGACCGGCCGGCTCGATTTGAAACTTGAAGAACTTGGCGCCGCGGCTGTAGCCTCGCGGGCCGATTGCGTTTTCAGTTGCTTGCCCCACGGTGTGACAGCCACACTGGTGCCGCATTTGCTGGATGCGAAAGTCAAAGTGATCGACTTCAGCGCCGATTACCGCTTGGACGACAACGCCACGTTCGAGCAGTGGTATGGCGAAAAACACCCCGACGCCGGCCGGCTGGGCAAAGTCGTTTATGGATTGCCGGAGCTGTTTCGCGAGCAGATTGTTAAGGCGCAACTAATCGCCAACCCGGGATGTTATCCGACGTCGGCCATATTGCCGCTCACCCCGCTGGTGAAAGCGGGTTTGATCGAGCCGACGGATATCATCGTCGACAGTAAAAGTGGCATATCCGGGGCAGGGCGGGTGCCTAAGTTGATCTATCACTTCCCCGAGTGCAACGAAAGCGTGTCGGCCTACAACGTCGGACGGCATCGGCACACGCCCGAGATCGAACAGATAATACGGCGGGGCAGCGGGAAGGAAATTCAAATCATTTTCACGCCGCATTTGATTCCGATGGATCGGGGGATTCTGAGCACGACGTATTCCAAACCGATCGGCTCGGTGACGGAAGAACAATTGTTTAAGGCTCTGCGGGAGTTTTATCGCGACGAGCCCTTTGTGCGGGTGGTCGACCATTTGCCCGGCACTAAGGACACGACCGATACAAATTTTTGCGATATCACGGTCCGATTGGTCCGCGGCCGGGTGCTAACCATTAGCTGCCTGGACAACATGATCAAAGGCGCAGCCGGTGCGGCCGTGCAGAATTTCAATCTGATGTATGGATTCGCCGAGACGACGGCCCTATTGTGACGTAGTCTGTGGTCAGTTGTCCGTTGTCATTGGTTAAACTCTCCGCTTGCGGTTTAGCAGATTTGCCGTTCGATTTAAGACACTATGACGATCAACATTCCGCAAGGTTTTAGTGCGGCGGGCGTTCATGCGGGAATCAAGCGCAATGCCACGCGGCAGGATGTGGCACTCATCGTTTCGAATCGGCCCGCTGCCGCCGCAGGCGTGTATACGAAGAATTTGGTGTTCGCCGCGCCGGTGGCTTACGACCGACGGTTGACTCCCGGCGAAGGATTTCGGGCCGTCGTGATCAATTCCGGCAATGCCAATGCATGCACCGGCGAGCGCGGTCTGAACGATGCGGCAGAAATGGCCCGCTTGGCGGCAGTCATTTGCGGCGCCGGGCCAGAGCAAGCATTGGTGCTTTCGACCGGCATCATCGGCGAATTTATGCCGATGGACAAGATTTCCGCCGGCATTACTACTTGCGCCAAAAATTTGGCTCACGACGAAGCCGCGTTGATTGCCACGGCCCGGGGAATGATGACGACCGATACGGTCCACAAGCTTTATTGCCAAATGGCAGCGGTCGGCGATCGATCGTTTCAAATCACCGGAATGTGCAAAGGCGCGGCAATGATTGCGCCGAATATGGGTACGATGCTCGGCTTGGTGCTCACCGATGCACCCATCGCGGCTGCGGAATTGCAATCGATGCTGACGGAAGTCGTCGACGACACTTTCAATTGCATCAGCGTTGACGGCCACATGAGCACGAACGATACGGTCCTGCTACTTGCCAACGGCGCGGCCGGTGGAGGAAAGCTGGCCGGCGAAGAACTGGAACACTTTCGAGGCGCGCTTCATGAAGTCTGTTCGGAGCTGGCTCGCTCGATTCCCGCCGATGGCGAAGGCGCTACACACCTGATTTGCATCGACGTGAAAGGCTGCGCCACCGCGGCGGCAGCGCGGCAAATTGCCAAATCAGTGGCCGACAGCCCCTTGGTGAAAACGGCGATTGCGGGGGCCGATCCGAATTGGGGCCGAATTGTTTCAGCGGCAGGTTACGCCGGCGTGCCATTCGATCCAGCCGGGGTCGATCTGGATGTCAACGGTTTTACACTCTATCGAGGCGGTGCTCCGGTGGCTTTCAGCGCGGAGCAGGTCTCGACCAGCATCAAAACGCATCGTGATACCAGCATTGTGCTGTCGCTGCGTGAAGGCAGGGCTGCAGCCAGATTTTGGACCGCCGATCTGACGGCCGACTATGTACGACTGAATGCCGATTATCATACATAAGTAGGAAGCGATCGGCATTAAGCGGCGGCCGGAAAGACGGAGCATTTCCGCCGTTTGATAGACCGCTTGACAAATTTTGAGGCCGCCATTAGGAAAGCTGGTTCGGATGCGTCTTTGGTCGTGCTGCCGCATCGAAAATACGGCGAAACTGGCAGCATCTAGTTCTTCTTTCGGAGTCGGCGTTATGCGTTTGATCGGCGGATTTTCCTTGTGGCTTCCCAGCACACCCCTCTCGCTGCGCATGCGCGGGGATTTCCGGCAAGCGGATTCCCGATGGTTTTTAGGTGATCTTGTGAAAGGTCCTCGCGGTGAAGACGAGGAAGAAGAGACGAAAGAGAAAGAGAAAGAGAAAGAGAAAGATGACGAGGAAAGTTCTGACGACGACGATGATTTGGACGACGATGGTTTGCTCGACGGCGGCCCCGTAATCGAAGAGGAAGAAGAGTGGGACGAAGAAGACTTCGACGACGATTTTGACGACGACTTTGAGGAAGAGTTTGACGACGATGACGAGCTCGACGACGAGGACGACGACGAAGCGTCAGATGATGACGATGATTTTGAGTAGGTCGGAACCCTTGGCGGAAAGCGGTAGGCGGTGAGGAAAGCAAATCGACGGATCAGCCGAGCCCGAAAGCAATGGCCAACGGCGGGCTGAGCAGCAGATCGATCACCATCAAACTCTTTGCACGGTATGCCGCCCAGTGAACAAACCCCTTTTGAGCAGCCGCATGCGGACCAACCGATTCCGCTGGGTTCGGCAGCGTGGTTTGGCAACCTCGACCAGTCGCATTTCGAAGTTGACTTCTACGAGCGCGTCCTGCAGGGGCAACCCAGTAATGTACGAGTGCTGAAGTTGCTCGGCGAGTTGTATGCCCGACAGGGACGATACGACCGAGCACTTTCTATCGACCAGAAATTGGCTGAACTGGTTCCGGACGACGCTGCGGTTTGCTACAACCTGGCGTGTACTCTGGCAATGCAAGATGTCCCGGCCAATGCTCTGGCGGCCCTGGCAAAAGCCTTGGAATTGGGTTACAACGACTTTAGCCATATGGAAGTTGACCCCGATCTGGAAAAGCTCCGTGGGCTGCCGGAATTTCAATCGCTGTTGCGGAAATATGGAATCGGCAACTGATCCGTCAACGGTTGCCGTTTGCCCTGCGAAGGCGTTAGCTTCTGGCACGTTCCGCAGCTGAGCGGTTTTTCAACGCCCTGCCAATACTTTCTGCCCAACACAGTCATGCTCGCTCTTTACGATCACATTCAAGAGTCGATTGCCGCCATTCGCAAAAAATGGACTGGCAAGCCGCGGGCGGGAATTATTCTGGGCACCGGGCTGGGTGCGCTGGCTCGAGAAATTAAGGCAGAGGCGACCATTCCGTATGCCGAAATTCCGCATTTCGCCGTGTCGACGGCCACCAGTCACGCAGGCGTATTGGTGTGCGGCACACTGGCCGGTGTGCCGGTTGTGGCGATGGAAGGACGCGTCCATTCGTACGAAGCATATCCCCACCAAAAAATCACGTTTCCTGTGCGAGTGATGAAATTTTTGGGGGCTGATTTGTTGATCGTTTCCAATGCTTGCGGCGGCATGAACCCGCAATATCGCATCGGCGACGTCATGGTGATCGAGGATCACATCAACTTGATGGGGGGCAATCCGCTGATTGGCATCAATGACGATCGGCTTGGCCCGCGATTTCCGGACATGAGTCAGCCGTACACGCCGGAATTGATCGATCGGGCATTGGAAGTAGCGCGGCGAGAGAATTTTGTGGCCCATCGGGGCGTATTCGTCGCCGTCAGCGGACCGAATTTGGAAACCCGGGCAGAGCTGCGGTTCCTGCGCGCGATTGGAGCCGACTGCGTGGGGATGTCGACCATTCCGGAATGTATCGTCGCCGTTCACGGCGGGATGCGGGTGCTGGGCCTGTCGGCGGTGACCGATTTGGCATTTGCCGATTGTCTGAAGCCTGTCGACATCAACGAGATTTTGCATGGCGCCTCGCTGGCCGAGCCGAAGCTGCGGAAAATTGTGCTGGGGGTTCTAGAGAAAGAATCGCTCGCTGTGTAGCGAGCGCCGCCGAGGCCCCCACTGCAATCTACAAATGGAACGCCGTGGGCTTAAGACATTCGTGGCATTCGCACCGGTCGATGGAAGTTCCGCGCCGCCGGTAGGCACAGCGATGCAGCAATAACCGCCAACAACCATGCGTCGGGCTCTGGCACCGAACTTACTGAGCCCGAACCGCCTGTCGTGCCGGTTAGCTTATTCATCAGCGCTATTTCATCGGCCATGTCGACTTTTCCATCGCCATTCACGTCGCCGAGTTCTTCCCAAGCCTCGTCCGATAAATCGTGGGCCGCTTCGAAATCGGAAATGTTCTTAAGCGCATTCAGCATGGCCTGAATGTCGGCGTTGTTCAGCTTGCCGTCCAAATTGAAATCGCCGGCCAAATACAGTTTGCTTCCAGTTAATAGATTCGTGAGATAGGCCAAATCGGCGGTGTTCACCTGACCGTCGCGGTTCACATCGGCCAGATCGAGCCAATCGGCGTCCGATAAATTGTGTGCTGCTTTGAACGCCGCAATGTTTTTGAATGCGTCAATCAAACTCTGTAAGTCGGCGTTATTAAGCTTTCCATCCAAATTGAAATCGCCGGCAATATGAAAGTTGCTGTTCAACTGCAAGCCCAAAATGCCGTTGGATTCGTCAAAGGTAATCCAATCGAAGGCGCCGGGCAAAGCGGTGCCGAGCGACAGGTTGTCTAAGCTGGTGCCCGAAAGATTAAGGCTGCCGACCAAAAAATTCACCCCAAAATCGCCATCCAGCGTGATCGATTGATTTCCCTTGGTGGCGGTGATGTCTTGCACCAGAACAGGTGGCCCCAAAACATCTTGCTGTCCCGAAGCCGTCCGAGTGCCAGCAAAATGCAAATTTCGAGGGTCGGTCCAGTAATTAGGATTAGCTTCCATGGTTGGAACAGTGAGCGAATCCAAATAAAAGCCCGCCACTACGGCGCTGGGCCCAATGCCGCCAACCGACTCTTGAAATTGGTTGGCCAGCAGCGTTCCTGGATTAGAGGGATGGGCCGGATCGAACGTTTCCAGTTCAGGATTGTCTGTGCCTTCCGTGCCCGAAACGTACCGCACATGAAGCGCAGCGGCAATTTTTTCCGAGATGAACGAGGCGCCTGCGCCGGTGTCGAATAAAAAACTTCCCGTGGCGGCATACGTCAGCAAGTTGCTGGGGCTGCTCGGATTGGGTGCTTCAAAAGTTAACCGGATTCCGGGGGTCTTATCGGTGCCGGGCACGGCCAACGGATTGGGTCCAATAAACGGATTATGCGCCAAGGTTGGTCCGGGCGCGCCAGTGGGTGTGGTGGTGGTGAAACCGGAAAAGTCCGCATAGCTGAGCTTCACGTGCAAATTTGTGGACGGAATGCCGGGGTCGCTATCGATGGTGGCCGGTCGAAAGGCTGTGCCCTTGTCGTAAACGTAGGTTTTCAACGAAAGATCATCGAGCGTCGTTTGATCAATGTCCAAAAGCGAGCCGCCGCTAAGCAATGTATTTAGTGCCGGCGTGGCGCTATTAAGAGCGCGCGCATCGACCACCATCACCTTGCCCGCCAATGCCGGCATGCCGACGACGTTGATATCATCAAACGATAAATCACCGCCAAGTGAATCGCTGCCGTCGTCGCTGGGGCCAACTTCCAACTGGACGGGAATCTGTTGAGGGGAATAATTGGCTGTCGAAGTGGTCGATGCTACCGCGCTGTTTACGGTGGGGGTGTAAGGAGCTAACTGCAGGGCAACCGGTTTCGACACTGTAAAATTTGCGGTGCCGCCGATGCCGATATCGGCGAACGTGACGGTTTGGCCATTGAACGTTGAATTCGGAATGCCCCAGACAGAGGCTGTATCGGTACTTAGCAAAATACTGCTGGTTCCGGTGTCAAGGTAAGCAGTGATGTTGATGGTGTTATCTTCGACGATGTTCCCCTGGTCATCGACATCCAGCGTTTGGCCCTCCTGCGAGGCTCCGACAACGCCATTGACGACATTGCGCACCAGCATATTAATTTGTGGCTGATCGATGGCTGCCGATTGCATTAGGCCAGTCAGATCGACGGCACGGCCAGGGGTAGGGCACACCCATAGAAAGACTGCGGCCAGTGTTGCGGCACAAGCCTGCAAATACCGCAGAGTAGTCGGCGCGCGACGCGTTGATCGAACCGGATGCGACAAATTGTGTCGTATCCAATTCGCCTCACGAGATTGTGCCATCCGCCTCCGCTCCCGGTAGGTTCACCCCTGAATCACTCCATTATAGTTGAAAACACGCAAATTTGCCAGCACGGAGACGGCGCCGCATAGAATCCCATAGTCGCCCGCAAGCGCGACTGTTAAACTGCTTTCTCGTTTTTTCGTTCCGCGATTCATTAACACGCCATGTTCCAACCGGTCCAGTCCAGCGTCAATTTTCCTAAACTCGAAGAGGAAATACTCCGCTTTTGGCGCGAAGCGAAAATCTACGAAAAGTCGCTGGATCGACGAAAGGCGGAGGATGCGCGGCGGTTCGTTTTCTACGAAGGTCCGCCCACGGCTAACGGAATGCCGCACCCGGGCCACTGCTTGACTCGGGCTATCAAGGACCTATTTCCGCGCTACCGCACCATGCGCGGCTATTTGTGCGAGCGCAAAGCGGGTTGGGATACGCACGGCCTGCCCGTCGAAGTGGAAGTGTGCAAAGAATTGGGAATCCATTCCAAGGAAGATATTGAAAAATACGGCATCGAGCCGTTCATCCAAAAATGCCAGCAAAGCGTCTGGCGCTACATGCAAGAATGGCGGCGGATGACCGAGCGGATTGGCTTTTGGGTGAATCTGGACGAGGCGTACGTCACCTACCGCCAAAGCTATGTCGAAAGCGTCTGGTGGAGCTTGAAACAACTGTTCGATCACGGGCTGTTATACCAGGGCTACAAAATCGTCTGGTGGTGGGCTCAAGGCGGCACGGCGCTTTCCGCCGGCGAAGTCGGGCAGGGTTACCGCGAGGTGGCGGACCCAAGCGTGTATGTAAAATTCCCGCTGGTTTCCGATGAGCGCACCAAGGCGCTGGGTTTGGATGGCGCGAGTTTACTCGTTTGGACGACCACGCCGTGGACGCTGCCAAGCAACCAATTCGCGGCGGTGAATCCGGATTTGGAGTATGCAGTGGTTGTTGACGATTTAGCCCCCGGTGATTCACCGGAGGCCAACCGCGAACCACCCCGATTGATCATCGCCAGCGCGCTCGTAGAAACGATCGCCGGGAAAGTGAAACGTGATTTGAAGGTTGAAAAAACAGTCACCGGGTATGATCTAATCGGCATCGCTTATTCTCCACCATTTAATTATTTTCATTCGCGTCGTAACGGACATTTAAAGAATATTGAAACAGCTAAATTAAAGCTACGACCGCAGTACCTTCGTAGCGGCATTCAGTTCGGGCGCATTCCTACCCCGAAGTTTCTTTTGGATGAGATAAAGATCAACGATGCTCGGGCCACCCAGTTCGCAGAGAGTGAATGGCGAATCTTCCCGGCTCCTTTCGTTTCAACCGAGAGCGGAACGGGAATCGTGCACATCGCCCCTGCATTCGGTGAAGACGATTCGGAAATTCGAGGTATGGCAACCTTTCTAAAGGTTTTGGTTTTGGGGCCAGACGTAACAGTTCCTCTAATTTGTCCTGTTGCGCCGAATGGGAAATTCACTTCAGAAGCTCAGGGTTACGAAGGTATTTGGGTTAAAGATGCAGACAAACAAATCATTCACGATTTGAAATCTAAAGGATTGTTGTTTCATCGAGAAGAATATCGTCACGAATATCCGTTTTGCTGGCGGGCGGAAGAAGATCCGCTCATTCAATATCCTCGCCGGAGTTGGTTTATCAAAACCAGCGAGTTCAAGCAGCAAATGCTGGACAATAATCAGCACATCAATTGGCTACCCGAACACATTAAAGAGGGCCGCTTCGGAAATTTTCTCGAGACCAACGTCGATTGGGCTTTGTCCCGCGAGCGCTTTTGGGGCACACCGCTGCCAATTTGGCAATGCGAGAAGACCGGCAAAATGGAAGCTGTTTCCAATTATGAGGAGCTTGTAAAAAAGCCCGGCGTCAAAGGGACCGAAGTTTGGGACGCCGCCAAAAAAGTTAACCCGAAACTCGCCGACGATCTGAAAGTTCACAAACCATATATCGACGCGGTCACATACGACTCGCCGTTTGATAATGGAGCCCGGATGCGCCGCGTGACGGAAGTGATCGACTGCTGGTACGACAGCGGCGCCATGCCATTTGCGCAATGGGGTTTTCTTGGCGAAGACGGTCCGCCATCGGCTGTGAAGAACTTTCAAGAACAGTTCCCGGCTGATTTTATTAGCGAGGCACTCGATCAAACGCGTGGCTGGTTTTACAGCCAGTTGGCGATCAGCACGCTGGTTTTCGACAAGCCGATTCCGCGGCCGTTCCGCAACTGTATTGTGCTCGGCCTGATGCTGGGCGAAGACGGGCAGAAGATGTCCAAGAGCAAACGGAATTATCGGGAGCCGGGGGAAATTTTTGATAAGTATGGGGCCGACGCGCTGCGGTGGTATTTCTTCGCCACGCAGCCGCCTTGGACGACCATCCGCTACAGCGAACGGGCCATCCGCGACAGCATTCCCGAATTTCTGCTGCGGCTGTGGAACGTGTACAGCTTTTTTGTGATCTACGCCAATATCGACGAGTTCGATCCACTAAAGGAAGTTCAGCGCGACAGGAAAGCCGCTTCCGGCTTAACAGCGGCGGATTTCTCGACTGCAAAAAGTTACCGTCTGATTGAAAATCGCGGTGAACTGGATCGGTGGATATTGAGCGAACTGAATCGCACAGCAGCGGCGGTCGTGGAGCGGATGGATGCATACGACAATTACACGGCAGCGCAGCGAATTATCGAATTCGTCGACGCGCTTTCGAATTGGTATGTGCGCCGAAGTCGCGATCGATTCTGGGCAGAAGATAAATCCGATCCTGATAAGATCGACGCTTATTGGACGCTGTACGAGTGTTTGCTAACGACGTGCAAAATTATCGCGCCGTTTGTGCCGTTTTTGGCGGAAACTATGTGGCAGAACCTAGCGACAGCAGAGTTCGGCGGTGCGGCGCTGGAAAGCGTTCATCTGTGCGATTTTCCAACCGGCGATCCGACCGCCATCGACGAGGCGCTTTCGGCCCAAATGAATTTGGTGCGCGAGATTGCTTCGCTAGGTTTGTCGGCCCGCATGGGGGCTAAATTGAAAGTGCGGCAGCCGCTGGGAAAGGTGGAGGTGATTTTGGTCAATCCCGCTCAGCAGGCATGGCTGGAAGATCACACAGAGGTCATCTGCAAGGAGTTGAACGTTAAGCGTGTGGAGTTCACCGAGAAGGCCGATCAGTACATCACTTATACAGTGCTGCCCGATCTGAAACGGCTCGGACCGCGACTGGGCAAAAAATTGCCGCTGGTAAAAAATGCGCTAGCCAAAGCCGACGCGGGCAAGCTGCTCGCAGAAATGGAAGCTGCCGGCAAAGTGTCGCTGAAATTGGACGATGCCAGCAGCGAGTTTTTGGACCGCGACGATCTGCAGGTTCGCCTGCAAGCCAAGCCCGGCTGGGCGGCGGCACAGGGAAAGCATTGCGTCGTCGTGCTGGCCACGGAAATCACGCCGGAGTTGGTGACCGAAGGCATAGCGCGCGAAATTGTGCATGCGGTTCAAACGGCTCGTAAAGATTGCAGTTGCGAATATACCGACCGGATTGAAGTGGGCGTCGCCAGCGAATCGGCCGAAATTCGCCGTGCCGTGGAGCAGTTCGGCGACTATATCAAAGGCGAGACGCTGGCGACGGTGCTTGAAGCGGGTTCGCTGAACGGCGTGGAACCGACCGAAGTGAAAATCGGCGATGAAACGCTGCAGCTTTACGTGCGGATCGTGAATAAGTGACCATGTCATTCACGCTTGGACAAAAAGTTTCGCCGTTACGCCTGGCGGTGCTGATTTCCGGCGGCGGCACAACCCTGCGGAATCTGTTGGACAAGATCGCGGCTGGCAAGCTGGACGCCAAGATTGAACTGGTGATTTCCAGTTCGGCCAAGGCCGGCGGGTTGGAGTTTGCTCGAGCGGCGGGAATTCCAACAGCGGTGGTTTCGCAGAACGATTATGGTTCGCCGGAGGAATTCAGCCAGGCAGTTTTTGAACCGTGCCGGCAAGCGGGCGCGCATCTGGTGGTGATGGCCGGTTTTCTCAAGCACGTGTTAATTCCGCCTGATTTCCTGCACCGCGTGACAAACATTCATCCGGCCTTGATTCCGAATTTCTGCGGGCCCGGCATGTATGGCCAGCGGGTGCATGAAGCGGTGCTGCAATCCGGTGCGCGGATGAGCGGCTGCACCGTTCATTTTGTCGACGATCAATACGATCATGGGCCGATTATTTTGCAGCGCAGCGTGCCGGTGCTGGAAGATGATACGCCCGATACTTTGGCAGCCCGAGTTTTTGCGTGCGAATGCGAAGTGTATCCCGAAGCACTGCGGATGATTGCAAAGGGCACGGTACTGGTCGATTCAGGCAAAGTGAGAATCGTTGAAAAGCCGGAAAGCAGACGGCGGAAAGCAAAATTGCCATAGAGCCCGCGGTGGACCGAGGCGATTTTTGGGCCGCGCTGTATGGACGATTTCGACGGTCGCGATTTTGCCGAGCCGCATTTATTCAACCTGGCGATAGCCGAGCGATTGATAGAACTTCACAGCAGCTTCCCAGGCGGCATGCGTTTCCAGCCATATTTCTCGATAGCCGGCGTCCCAAGCGGCCGCTTCCAAATGGGCCACGAGCAGTCGGGCGATACCGCGGCGTCGCCAGCGCGGATGCACCACAAGCCAATGCACGACGGGCCGGGCTTGCTGGGTTTGGTCCGCTTCGCCGCGCATGGCCAGCGTGGCGGTGGCGATAAGTTGATGCTTGGCCAGCCCAACGGCACCGAGCGAGTCGTTTTCTAATATTTCTGCCAGCCACATGCGCTCCGGCTGCCACCACCAGCGGCCGGTGAACTCGGCATGAAAGTCGCCTTCGGTCCATTGACGCACGCCAATCCGTTGGCGAGCGAATGCCTGATGCCGCAGTGCCAACCAGGCTGGAACATCGGTGTCGCCCTGGTAGTGGCGAACGTTAATTTCGCCGATGGAACAGATTTCCGGCCGTGACGTAATATCTCGGCGAAGTTGCAAAACGCTGGCCATCCAACCATTTTTGCAGAGTTGATCCTTGGCCGTAAGTGAGCGGTTTGGTTGCGGCGGGCGCAGACCCTGGATATATTCGAGCGACAGCAATTATTTCTAAAATTGTGACTATGACAACGCAACAGATCAAACGTGAAGTCTGCGAGATTGGGCGGCGGATTTACAACAAGGGTTTTGCCGCCGGGAACGATGGCAACATTACCTATCGCCTGACGAAGAATAAGGTGCTGTGCACGCCGACGCTGATTTCCAAAGGGGCGATGAAGCCGGAAGATTTGTGCATTGTCGATATGCAGGGAAAACAGCTTTCCGGCAAGCGAAAACCGAGCAGCGAAATCCGGCTACACCTGACGATTTTGCGCGAACGGCCCGACGTGAACAGTGTGGTGCACTGCCATCCGCCGCATGCTACCGCTTTTGCCGTAGCCCGCGAACCCATTCCGCAATGCGTGCTGCCCGAGATTGAAGTGTTTTTAGGCGAAGTGCCGATTACGCCCTACAAAACGCCGGGCACTCAAGAGTTCGCGGATACCGTGCTGCCGTTTGTGAAACATGCCAGTGTGATGATTTTGGCGAATCACGGCACCGTAAGTTTCGCCGAGACGTTGGAACGAGCTTACTGGTGGACGGAAATTCTGGACGCGTACTGCCGGATTCTGATGCTGGCGCGCGATCTGGGCAGAATTAATTATTTCACCGAAAGCGAAACCCGCGAGTTGTTGGAAATGAAACAACAATGGGGCTTTCAAGATCCGCGATTGAATCCGGAGATGAAGCAGTGCGATTTGCGCGGCAACGACATGTTTCGCAACAGTTGGAAAGCAACCGGCGTGGAGCGGCGTGCGTTCGAGCCGCCACAGACATCTCTGCCGAGCGCAAAATCAGCATCCGATTCAAATAACTCGGTTGTGAACGGCATCGATCAAGAAGCGCTGGTCAAGCAGATTACTCAGCAAGTGCTGGCTGCGCTACGGAATCGATCGAGCACCTGAATAACGAGCAATGGCGATATTCACTCGCCATGTTCTTGTTCCAGCTCGCGGAGATAATTGATCGCTTCATCGACTTCCGGCACGTGAACGTTTTTCTGTCGGCCACCGCGATCGCATTTGGAAAGCAGTTCGAGCTCTGCAAAATTTTCGCTGGCTTCCAGGCGGCGCTTGGCGCGAACTCCCAGCCGACCTTCCGCAAGCTGATTCGCTTCCGTGTGATGTTCGATGAACCATACAGTGCGCGGCGTGATATAACCGTCCAGCGCCGCCAGGCCGGCGCCGATGTGATCCTTGCGATCGATGGCTTTGCCCACGTCGTGCAGCAGCGCGGCCAGCAGAAACTCCTCGTCATAGGGAAGTTCGTGGCGCGCCAGATCGAAGACTTGTAGCGTGTGATTCAAGCAATCTCCCTCCGGATGATATTGCGGATTAAGTTTCACCTGCTCCAGCGGCAGTAGCAGTCGGCGGTAATGATCGAATCGATCGCCCTTCATCATCACGCTCGGCGAAGTGACCGAATGCACCAGGCTGCGGATTTCTTCGTCGCTGGGCAAATCTTCGTCGGGAATCCAACCCCGAGCGGCTCTGCGTGCGGCCTTCATGCGGGCCGACTGATATTCCGATTCCTGCCCGGCGCGGATCATGCTTGCGGCATCCCAGGCAATTTGCCGGCGAAGTTTTTCGTTAGGCATTTGGCGGAAACCAAAAAACTGGTGCAGCGATACGAATTGCGTTGAGCTAGGGAGGCGAGCCAGTTTCGGCGCGGCTGCAAACGTCAGTCGGGCAAACGGCGCACTTTGACGCTGCGGAAATACGTGCGGCCATTGTTTTCGTCGGTGCCCGGGGCGCGCGGATGGGCTTGCAAGGCGAATGTTCCTTCGCTCAGTCGGCGGTCACGCCCTTGGACCTTGGGCGGATCATCGGGCTCGATGTAATCGACGACCGTTTTGTCGTCGAGTTTAAGAACGATGTGTTTGCCTTCCACTTTAATGCTGTATTTGAACCATTCATTATCTTTCACTGGCGGATCTTTCACGTCTACCACACCATATAAACTGCCGGTACGCCGCGGATCGGGCATAAACGTGTTATTGATCTGCGCCTCGTATCCTTTTTTAGGCCAGTCGCGGTCTTGAAACTGCGTGTGAAAATAAATTCCGGAATTTGCGCCGGGTTCGGTTTTGCATTCCGCTTCCAGTTCAAAGTTTTTGAACGGTTTGGGATCGGCCATGTAAAACAAATGGCTGCGCGGTTTGCCGTCGGCCACGATGCAGCCATCTTTGACATAAAAACTGTCGGTGGCCTCGCTGGCCTTCCAACCGTCGAGCGATTTGCCGTCGAACAGCTGCACCCAATCTCCGGATTGGTTGGACGTTTGCGGCGTGTCTGCCGCGTCTGCGGCTTTATCGCCCATTTGCCAAAATAGCGCCAACACAATTACGAAAATCGAACGCAAGAAACATTGCATCGTTCAATTCCTCTCAGCGAGTGTTTTCGAAGTTTCAGTGGCACCTTGCCACATGCGAACCTTTTCCAGCACCTCATCAACTGTCCATTGATCGAACGCGTGCTTGCCGTAATAGACGGCTATAATTTTACCATCCGGCGCGATCAAAAAGTCCGCGGGCAAACCCAACCGACCGCCTACCGGTGGCGGCACAAACTTTGGCTGCCCGGGCAATCGCATGCCTTCGAACGCGGCCTTCCAGGTCGCTCGGGAGAATAAAGTAGTAATCGACGAATGCACGCCGAATTGTCGGTACAGTTTTTTCTCAGGATCGCAGATCACTTCAAAGGGAAAGTGACTTTGATAAGGCAGAAACTTTTCTCTCGGTGAATGAAAGACGGCGACCTCGCGCACTCCGGCCTGGTGTAGTTCGTCGTAACGCTTCACGAACGATTGCAAGTGTAGATTACAAACGGGACAGCCAGCGAACCGACGAACCTGCAGATGCGTTACCCGGCCGCTTGCATCTGGCAACCGGATCTCCTGCTGATGCAGGCCGTTGGCAATCACAATTGGTGTAATTTGCCCGTCGGTAAGTTGCATCGGTCGGGTCCCTTGATTCTGTTTAAGCGGCGACATGCAGCGTTGAGACGCTGTTGCTTTGCAAGGCGTCCGCATACACTGCGATTGTCTCACAGCCACCTCACGGAGACAGTGTAGTGGAAAATGTTCAACAAATCGAGCAGTGGCAAAACGCGGTCTGCGCCGAGATCCTTTGCCCCGTTAGCCTTTACATCAGCGGGCTGAGTAAATGCGCGGCGGCGTCGCCGAGTTGAACCAGGTAAGAGCGGCGATGCAGGTCGTCGTGGGTGATTTCACGGCTGTGTTGCAAATTGCGGGCGAATAAATCGAGCAGGCGATGCGCCAGCGGCTTGCTGCGCGCCAGGCAGCTGGCTTCGAAGTTCAAGCGGAAACTGCGGACATCAATGTTCGCGCTGCCGACGATCGACAAATCGTCATCGATCACGACGCTTTTGGCGTGCAGAATGGTCGGTTGGTACTCGTACAAGCGGATGCCGGCGGCCAGCAAGTCGGGATAGTAGGAACGGCCGGCCCACTGCACGATCCAAGCATCGCTTTTGGCTGGCACCAAAACGCGCACATCGACGCCGCGGTAAACGGCCGTGCGGAGTGCCGCCATCGTGCTTTCCTCCGGAATTAGATACGGGGTGCTAATATAGACCCGCTCGCGGGCTTGCGCCAACGACAGGAACAAAGCGTCGTGGGTAAAGTTGTGCGGCGTGTGCGGACCGCTGGCCAAAATGCTGCACACGGCCTGGTCGTCGTCAGGCGGAGGTAATGCGGCACGTCCTTCCGGGGTGTGCCACTGGCAAAAAATGTGCGGCGCGATGATTTCACGTCCGGTCGCAAAAAACCAATCTTCGGCAAAGGTTTCTTGCAATTGATCGACGACCGGGCCTTCCATTTGCAAAGCCAGATCGTGCCAGTCGGCGGTGTATTCGTCGCCAATGTTGATGCCGCCTAAGAATCCAGTGCAGCCGTCGACCATGACCGTTTTGCGATGATTGCGAAAATTGATCGTAGGGCGCGTGCTCCACAATGTTAGCGGCAAAAAGTAAGCGACTTCGCCACCGGCTGCTTCCAGTGGCCGCATGAGATGGTGTCGGCGAGCAAAACGGCTGCCCAACCCATCGAGCAGCAGTCGCACCTGGACGCCGGCGCGGGCTTTTTCGATCAGCAGATCGCGCCAGGCACGGCCGGTCGCATCGTTGTTCCAAATGTAAAACGAAATGTGAATGTGCTGTTTGGCGGCGCGAATAGCAGCCCGCATGGCCGGATAGGCTTCGGCGGCATCGACCAGCAAGCGCAGCCGATTATCGACCGTCGGCGGAAAGACCCATTCGGCTTCCTCGATAGGCATCCGCTGGATGGGCAGCAAATCGAGCGCGGCGTCGATACGGGGTGAAGCGTCTTCGCGGACCTGCGTGAGCGCGAAGGCCGTACGCATGGCTGCATTGCGACGGCGGCGCCGTTGCCGCTCCAAATGTTTTCGCCCAATGGCCCACCACAGAAAGATGCCGACCCAGGGTAATGCGAACAAAACCAGCAGCCAACTAACGGCCGAATGAGGTCGGCCTCGCCGTTGGAGCAAAACCGATGGAACGCTGACCACCGCCAGCAAATAACTTAGCTCCAACAACAGCAGCCACCAGTCAGTCGACCACCGGAACACCGCCAGCGGTAAAAGGATGGGCTTCATGGCGGTGCAAGTTTAGCATACAGAAATGGGGTTGCCGGTGTTTCCTGACTATTGATGGCGCTTGACAATCTGCGGTTTTACCGGACAATCTGACTTTACGGCGCTATGCGAAAATTGATGCAAATTGACCTAGCGCATAGCGCCCGCATAGCGCCGAACCAAAAAGGGGTGCAATATGGCCGAGCATGTGAACTTCACCAAGGCGAGTTTGGAGCACATTGTAAGCGGCCACAATGGCCAGCGGAAGATGATTCACGACACCAAGCAGCCGGGGTTAGCCGCGGAGCTACGTGGCGCTGGCGTATTGACGTTTTATCTCTACAAGTGGCTGGATGGCAGGCCGCAGAAAATTCGCCTCGGGCGATTTCCCGAGACCACTATCGACCAAGCCCGGCAACAGACGATCAAGTATCTCGGGGAGTACGCAAATGGGCACAATCCAGCGGCCGAGCGGCGGCGGGCTCGAGTAGAGCATGTGCTGGGCGATCTATTCAACCATTGGATCGAGAGCCACGCCAAGCTGCACCGGCGCTCTTGGCCAAAAGACAAAGCGCGATTCGACCGCTATTGCTCGACCCTGCGGACCAGACGGTTATCGAGCATCAGCCGGATGGAATTACAGCAATTCCACGCCAAGTTAGGGCGCACGTCCGGGCCCATCATGGCCAACCGTGTCTTGCAATTGCTGAGCGCTGTTTTCAACAAAGCGGCAGATATCGGCTACCAGGGGCCGAATCCATGCGAAAAAATCAAGAGGTTCCAAGAACAAGAGCGTGATCGATTTCTTCAGCCCGATGAGCTGCCCGCATTCTGGGCTTCGCTTTCGCATGAATCGCAAATCAATCAGGATTTTTTTCTAATCGTGCTGTTAACCGGAGCGCGCCGCGGAAACGTGCAGGGTATGCGATGGGAAGATGTAAACTTGACCAGAGCCATCTGGCGAATTCCGCACACGAAAAATGATAAGCCGGTATTTGTCCATCTACCGGCAAAAGTCGTGGAAATCCTGCACCGGCGGCACGAAGAAAACGGCAGCAGTGAATGGGTGTTTCCGTCGTACGGAGAGACAGGGCACATCAACAAACCTACCGCGGCGTGGAAGCGGATCATCACCCGGGCCGGGCTGGATGATTTACGGATTCACGATTTGCGTCGCACGCTGGGCAGTTGGTTGGCAATTGGTGGCGCTTCGCTGCCCGTGGTAGGGAAAGCGCTTGGGCACACTTCGACAGCATCCACCAAAATTTATGCCAGATTGACGATGGCGCCGGTGGTGGTGGAGGTCGACAAGGCCACGTCGGCCATACTGGCGGCGGCGCAACCGAAACTAAAAACTAAACGTAAAAGGGTCGCGAAATGAAAAAAACGAAACCACCGATCGTTACGAATGAGGGGACGTCGATAATAACCGACAGTGGGATCTTTCAAACACGCGAATGGACTCCCGGGACTTTTTTTGATGAGCTCAAGCAATTATTGGAGGGGGCTGGAGGAAATTTACAGGGAAAGCAGAGAAGACTACAGAACATCATCTCAGGAGGTTCGAATACGGAGCAGCCGACGAGAATTGAGGTACTTGTTCCCCGCAAAGGCATTTCGAACGGCAAAGCACATCCTAGCATCAAAACCCAGGGCTTGCCGAGCCAAAAATCCTACACTGACGAAAGCTGCGTAGCAGCCGAGAGAGCGTTATCACTTCTCGACAAGTTTCTTGCCAGCGAGCCGACGCCGACCAAAGGTGAGAAGGCAATTTTTTTGGCTGGATGTAATTTCGGCGAACTAATGATGACAGCAGAAGTGTTACAGTATCAGCAGGTAGCGCTTATGGGGAAAGGGACGCAGCGCCGCGCGGCGGCGGCAACAGCCTCAATTAAAACAAAGTCTGAACAACTGCACGAACAAATCAGAGAGTTTATCAGAGAGTATGTCCAAAAATGGGTCGACAAAAATCCAGCAATGTTCCCACCAAACGCACGCATACTAAAAAAGCTCTTAGCCGAAGCGCGAAAAAATGCTGAGGTTAATTTCCCTGTGATTCGTGGCGATCAGGGTCGTTTAGGTGTGAGTGAAAGAACCGTTTATAATGCAACAAGAAAATTAAAAATATCGCTGCACGACCGATCGGTCGTTCTCTGTACTGGCCGCGGATAGCTGCCACAATACTCTCGTGTGAATCGCATTAATGCATCATCGCGAGGGGACTAATGTCAACCATCAACAGCAGCCATCCCGAAATGTTGAACCGCATAGCTGCGGCACAATTCCTCGGCATCAAACCACAAACACTCGCAAGCTGGGCCACAACCGGCCGATACGCCGTACCTTTTTTTCGAGTCGGCAAATCCGTTCGCTATCGAGTTAGCGACTTGGAAGCTTGGCTGGCTGCAAGGCGCGCAGGTGTTGATGAGGGCAGCGACTCTTGAAAACGGCGGATGCCGCATCCATCTCGGACAGCGGAGAAAGACTGAAGATGTAACAGAGTTCTAAACAAAATGCGGTGGCCGCCTTAGTAGGGAAACGGCACACCGCAGGAAACAAACACATGTCCATTAGTATACCATGTGGATCTGCCGAGGCAAACCTGACATTGTTTTGCCAGTGCGTATTCGAGCAGGACGACATTGTCGAGCTGCGATTGCTACCGTTGGGCCGTCAATCATGGCATACGGCAGCAGATGTGCCGGGGTTGTTCGGGCAATTGTCCGCTGCCAACAATGCCGGCCAAAACATCTTCGCGGGCATCAATCCCAGACAGGAGCATGGCGGCAGTAAGGCCGAGGATGTTCGGCTGGCGCGTTGTTTATGTAGTGACTGGGACAATCTGTCGCTCGAGGAAGTTCAGCGGATCATCGACACTGCACGATTACCGCGACCAACTCTAATTATTCACTCCGGCCACGGTGTTCACGCCTATTGGCGGTTTATTGATCCCGTCGCTGACGTGGCCGAGTGGACGATTCTTCAGAAGCGATTGATCGCCACCGTCAATAGCGATCCAATCGTCCACGATGCGCCCCGGATCATGCGGTTGCCCGGCTTTTGGAATTTAAAACAGCAGCCGGCAGTCCCTTGCTACATCGTCGCTGCCGATCCTGCCCAGCGCTATCCGTTGGCCACGCTGGTCAACCTGCTGCAGCCGCTGCCGGCAGTGCCGCAAAACAGTGGCCACGCCGGTCTAAGAACAACCGGCGAAGAGTGGATCGATCTGCTCCGTGGGGTTTGCCAAGGCGGCCGCCACAATGCACTGGTACGACTGGTCGGGCATTATCTTGGGCACGGGCTTCCAGGTGCCGAGGTCGTAGTGATCTGCCAGTTTTGGAACGAGCGAAACCATCCACCTCTGCCAGCGTCGGAAGTTGATCGGGCCGTAACAGATCTCTCGGAACGGCGCCTAGCAGCGCAAAAACAAATCTTTAGGAACAGACCAAGACAACAAAATATTAGTTTACAACTGCCATGAGCCAAGCAAATACGTCCAGCAGTCAGATTAATCTACAACTCACTCCCGACGCAAGAAAGGGTGCCGGGCGATACCGCGCCACAGCATTGGTAGGCGAACGGGTGTTATTTGCCGATGCGATCAACCTCGGCAGTAGCAGAAGTCGCAATGCATTTCTCAATGCGCTCAAACGGCGGGCGGTGAGGGAAAAAATCGTGTGCGATCCGGAGGCTTGGGAGGGGATACTGTTGCAGCAGCACGGTGCCGACCAAGTACGTTGTCCCGATGAAGCGCAGGCCTCAGGCCATATCGAAAACTACGAACTCGTCCTGGAGAGATTAGGTCGCGCTGTGGTCGGAGCAGACGCGAAAGCGGTACGTCGTCAAAACGCCGGCCAGACTGCAGGGCGAGGAAATCCTCCAAATTATTGGCGCAGATCGAGCGCCAAAGTTATGGCTGCACGAGAGTGCTCCACCTTATGAAAAGTTTTCTGTCAGTGATGTTCGTCAAGCAATTGCGCTCGCCGCCGCTGACGCAACTCGCCTTGGCCCTCACAATGTGTATGGCCAGGGCATTTGGCGACACGGTGATAAGTTTTTGATAGTCAATGGTGCCGAGGCGCATTTTTATGATGGCCAAGACTTTGAACAAGTACTACATCCCAAGCTGGATCGGCATATCATCGACTTCGACGCCAATGCGGCGTGGGCGGACCAGATCGTCAACGACACGAGAAGTATGCGAGTTGGAACTGGCAAAAACCTGCTGGATTTTCTAGAGGAGTTTCTTGTCCGCTGGAATTGGACCCATCCCCAGGATTTCCGCGTTCTCGCAGCCCTAATTCCAGCGACGATTATCCAAACCGTTTGGACCTGGCGGCCGCTTTGTTCCGTGATTGGGCCGAGCGACGCGGGGAAGAGTACGCTGATCCAGGAACTCCTGTTGCCAATTCTGGGCAACTGGACCATTCGCGCCGATCGATCGACAGAAGCGGGCCTACGGCAAGCCATCCGTCACCATGCTATGCCAGTGATCATTGACGAGTTTGACAAATATCGGCAGAGACAGCAGGTGCTGGAACTCTTCCGAACCGCCAGCCGCGGCGGCACCATCTTGCGCGGTACCCAGAATCAGATGGGGATGGAGTTCGGCATGCGACACCTGGCCTGGTTCTTCGCTATAGAATCCGGCGACATTTGGGGGCAAGACCGCAACAGGTTTATACGATGCGAACTGCACTTGCCGAATGAACGGGGGACACTGAGGCTACCGCCCCACGACGCGCTTCGGGAAGTTGGAAATATAGTTGTAGCGGTAGCATTATGGGCGGCGCCCGCTGCTATTCGGCTGGCCAACGCCATTAAGAGCACTCAAATTGACAATATTGACGGCCGTCTGGTTGAGTCCTTCTCGGTCCCGGCGGCCATGTACGCCGTGCTGTCACTGGGCCGTGAAGTCACCGAGGCGCAGGCGGTCGAGATAATGAAAATGATGTTGGCAGGCCGGGAGGCACTACTTGGACCGACAGAGGCTGAGGAAAGCCGGCTATTCGGGGACATTATGGCCAGCACGGTTCGCGTTCAGGATCCGGGGAAAGGGGGCGTCGCGCCGATCGTCGAATGCGCGATCGGGCGGATATTGGAGGAGCACTTAACTCACGACTATCGTTTCGGCAAAGAAAGCCACACCACCCTGGAAGCCAACGGTGTTCGGATTGTCCCGCGGGATTCGGGGGACTGGTTGTTTATTGTCCCCGAGATCGTTCAGCGGCAATTACTTCAACACATGCGTTGGGAACAAACGAGAGTTGACCAACTACTGTTACGGCTGCCTGGCGCAGAACGTGGGCAACAACGGATCGCAGGCACAAAACGGTCTGGCATCCTACTGCCGCTGGAAGGCTGTCATGCTTGTCTGGATCTCCAAGACAAAAACAAGACAACGTAAACCAATAGCCCTATGATGGTTGTGGAGAAAAACACCCTTCTGTCTTGTTGTCTTGTTTTTATAGTTATATATAGGTAACTGTAAGTATTGAGTGATCTAGCTATTGGGAAGTGTGTGCGCGTCCCATTAGGTCTTTGTCGCTCAAAAAGACAAGACAACAAGACAAGACCTTTACTTCCCTCGACTTTCCTCCACCACCATACCACCGCGTGGCTGGCCGGCGGCATCGCTGAGGCAAGTGCTCCAAACACCGGTGGATGAGCCAACCGGCTGAGCCGCGGCCAAACTGCTAGTTGGTCGTGTTCGACCGACAGCAGGACCGTGCCCGCGGGTCACGATCGGGTTGATCGCGGGATTGTTTTCTCCCAGCAGGCACCGGGAAGCATCGGCCCGGTAGACTGCTGCATATACTGCTGGGCCAGCTGCTGGGCTTGCATTGGCGCTGCCGGGTCTTGGTTGGTAATCTGGGGTGGTGGCTGGGGCTTATCCTCTTCGCGCGGCAGCACGCGCGGTAAGCCTAAATGCTTGGCAACACCCGGTGCTAACACGGCAGCCAGCTTGCTAGCTGAAAAATCCTCGGCGAATTCGCCCATTTCGGCGGGCGATGCTAGCACTTTCGCCATTCGGGGAGGGCGAAGACGGGAAAGATAGAAGGTTTCGGCAAGCTTTCAAAACGCGAGCAGGCCACCCGCTGAAACTAACGGTATCGATAACTTCCGCTGAGCCAATAATTCGTGCGCGGCATCACGTCGTAGATCAAGAGTGTTACAGGTATATGCAGCCCGGGCGCTTCTTCCTCAAATGCGATAGATTTGACGTCGATCAATTTTTGGAGGTCGTGGGGCTGCGGCCACTGAAATCCGTTTTACGTCGCCAGAGCAAGAGACCGAAGACAATCGCCTCCAAGTCCTGCAGGCCATCCAGGCGCAGATAAAGCAACAAGTCAACGTTTCGCCATCGCCCTAATTTTTCGCAGATCGAGATTGCCCTTTGCCCCCCAGCCCTTGGTCCCTTCGAGAATTTCCGGGCGGAACGTTTCATATAGACCAAACGCGTTGGCCGCCAGTTCCCTCGGCCGGTAAGCCTTCGCCAATGTCGTCATGGCCATATGCACGGCATCCAGCTGGTCGCCAAACTTAGATTCGAGGTAGTACTGTGCATTGTCGGAGTCAACCGCCGCCCGACCGCTAACCGCGCGGATGCCCTCGGCGGTGTTTATTGCCGGAAC
>Ga0182024_10003840_pt1 | contig 35219 bp, 30 predicted proteins | sample P32metaG_FD_120480 | JGI IMG/M metagenome (GOLD analysis project Ga0182024, IMG submission 120480) | Permafrost microbial communities from Stordalen Mire, Sweden - P3-2 metaG (Illumina Assembly) | ecosystem: Environmental > Terrestrial > Soil > Wetlands > Permafrost | place: Sweden: Stordalen...
GGCCGAGACCGATCACGTCATCGCCAACGCCAAGGCGAAGCTCGCCAAGAAGGGCTGCGACTGGATACTTGCCAACGACGTTTCGCCAGGGACCGGCATCATGGGCGGCGACAGCAACACGATCCACCTCATCACGGCGGCGGGCGCGGAAGCCTGGCCGCCGCAGTCAAAGGACGAGGTCGCGCGCATGCTGATCGAGCGGATCGTCGCCACGCTTGCGGAAACAGGCCGGTGAGCAGCGAGCTGCGCATCATGCGGCTGCCGCACGCCGCCGACCTGCCGCTGCCGCAATATCAAAGCGCGCTCGCGGCCGGGCTCGATCTTGTCGCCGCAGTGCGGGCGGACGCACCGGTCGAGCTCGCGCCCGGCGCCCGTGCGGCAATCCCGACCGGGATCGTCATCGCGCTGCCCGCTGGCAAGGAAGGCCAGATCCGGCCGCGCTCGGGCCTTGCGCTGCGCTACGGCATCACCGTTCTCAATGCGCCTGGAACTATTGATGCCGACTATCGCGGAGAATTGCAGGTTATTCTTGTGAACTTCGGTTCCGACTCTTTCGTCGTTCAACGCGGGATGCGCATCGCGCAGCTGGTCATCGCGCCGGTCGAACGCGTGGAACTTTTCGAAGCATCCAACTTGGATGCGACAAAACGTGACGCCGGCGGGCTTGGCTCAACCGGGCTGGCATCGAATATTGTCGAAAGGCGCGATTGAAGCGAAGTACAACTGGACCGGGCTGAAGACGTAATATATTACCACCGTGGTCAAACCACTCCTCCAGCCAAGTTCCGTTCCCTCTTCATGGCGCTACTCCCTCGCAAAGGAGTTCTCGCAATTGCTGCGGTCATCGATGTGGCATTGCAGAGCAATGGTCATCCGATTTCCGCCAGAGCGCTTGCGGCGCGTCACGACCTGCCGCCGCGGCATCTCGAACCCGTGCTGCAGGCGCTGGTTCGCGACGGCATCCTGAAAGGCATCCGCGGCCCGCGCGGCGGTTACGAACTTGCCCGCGAGCGCCGCGACGTCACGGCCAACGATATCCTGCGCGCGGCGGGCACGGTCGAGGAGAGCAACGATCCGCCCGGCGGCTCGGCGCTGCTGGACAAGGTCGTGCTTCCCGCCTTGGCGGGCGCCGAACATCAATTCGGCATCGCTCTCAACCGCATCAATGTGGACGACATGGCGCGCACCGCCGCGAATCTCGACGCCTCGGAAGGCAAAACAGCCGCGCAGGCCTGAGCCCGCGCTTACCGCGCGCTATCGTTCACGATCTGGACTCTATCGGCGCGATTCCGCTTGAGAGTAAAGTCGAGCGATTCGCTGGCGGAATGGCGGCGCGGGGCCAGCAGAGGCAAAGGGGCATGCCGGACACGATCCGGACGAGCCGGGGCTATCTTGATCCATTGCATCTGCGAGGGATCGGCAGAATTCTGGCAGTCGTAGCTGCCGCCTCGCCGGCGGCGGCCCGTGCCGAGCGCAGCCCGTCGCTGGCGCTGCATGAGCTGGTGCTCAGCGCGCATCGCAGCATCGACCGCCATGAGATCGCGACGTTCGTGCTGGTGCTTGGGCTTGTCCTGTTTGCCGTCGTCACCGCCATCATGCTGGTGCGCACACGCGCGCGCTTCGCCCGCTCGGAAGCGTGGGCGCGCGACGAGATCGCGGCGTTGCGTGACGAGCTTGACCGCGCCAACGCGCTGCTGCTGTCGGAACCGCAATTGGTGGTGGACTGGCCGGCCGCCTTCGACCAGCCCAGCATCGACGGCGATCCGGCAATTGTCGGGGTCGCCGTTCCACATCGGGTGCTGGCGTTCGGCAGCTGGCTCGATCCCGGCAAAGCGCGTGCGATGGAGCACGCCGTCGAGGCGTTGCGGGCGCGCGGCGAAGCTTTTGCCATGACGCTCATGACGACCGGCGGCCGCCCGATCGAGGCGCAGGGCCGCGCCATCGGCGGCCGCGCCGTGCTGCGGCTCAAGGACGCCCGGGGCATCAAGCGCGAACTCGTCGAGCTTGCCGCGCGGCACGACGCGTTGCGGGCCGAGGCGGCATCACTGCGCGCACTGATCGAGACCTTGCCGTCGCCGGTGTGGACGCGCGACGCGACCGGCCGGCTGACCTTCGTCAATGACGCCTACGCGCGGGCGGTCGAGGCGAGCGATGCGGCCGAAGTCGTCGACCGGCACCTGGAGCTTCTTGACAGCGCCGAGCGCGAAAGCATTGCCCACGCGCGCACCGAGAACGGGTCCTATAAGGGGCGCCTGCGCGCCATCGTCGCCGGAACCAGGCGCACTTTCGATGTGCTCGACTTCCACACCGAAGCCGGCAGCGCCGGCATCGGCATCGACGCCACCGAAGCCGAGACGATGCGAGGGGCGCTCGCGCACCTGATGGACGCGCACCGCCGCACGCTCGACCAGCTGTCGACCGGCGTCGCCATGTTCGATTCCGATCACCGGCTGACGTTCTACAACGCGGCCTATCGCGCCTTGTGGGATCTCGACGCCGGCTTCCTCGACCAGGAGCCGAGCGATTCGGCGGTGCTGGAGGAATTGCGCGTCTCCCGCAAGCTCCCGGAAGAGCGGGATTTCCGGGAATGGAAGGCGCAGCTGCACGAGGCCTATCGCGCCGTTGAGGCCCAGGAGCACAACTGGCATCTGCCCGACCGGCGCACGCTACGCGTCGTCACCACCCCCAATCCGGACGGCGGCGTCACCTACCTGTTCCACGACGTCACCGAGCGGCTCGACCTGGAGCGGCGCTTCGAGGAGCTGATCCGGGTGCAAAGCGAGACCCTCGACAATCTGGCCGAAGGGGTCGCCGTGTTCGCCAGTGACGGCCGGCTGCGGCTGCACAATGCCGCTTTCGTGCGCGCCTGGAAGCTTTCGCCGCAGGCGCTCGCCGAGCGCCCGCACATCGAAGCCATCACGGCGTCATGCCGGCCGCTGCACGGCGATCATGCCACCTGGCAGGCGCTGCGCGAGGCGGTGACCGCGATGGACAGCCGCAAGACGATCGCGGGGCGGCTCGAGCGCCGCGACGGCAGCGTCGTCGATTGCACCACCGTGCCGCTGCCCGATGGCGCCACGCTGGTGACGTTCCATGACATCACCGACTCGGTCAACGTCGAGCGGGCGCTGCGCGAGCGCAACGAGGCGCTCGAGGATGCCGACCGCATCAAGATCGAATTCGTTCATCACGTATCCTACGAGCTGCGCTCGCCGCTCACCAACATCATCGGCTTCGTCCATCTGCTGGGTGACCCATCGACCGGTCCGCTGGCGCAGAAGCAGCGCGAATATCTGGACTACATCACGGTCTCCACCAATACGCTGCTCGCTCTCATCAATAACATTCTCGATCTGGCGACCATCGATGCCGGCGGCATGCAGCTCAATCTCGGCAGCGTCGACATCCGCCAGACCATGGAGGCGGCCGCCGAAGGCGTGCAGGATCGGCTGGTGAGCGCCGGCCTGGCGCTCGACATGCATGCCGCGCCGGACATCGGCAGCTTCATCGCCGACGAGCGCCGCGTCCGGCAGGTCCTGTTCAACCTTCTGGCCAACGCGGCGAGCTTCTCGCCGCCCGGCGAGACCATTACACTCGTGGCGGAGCGGCGCGCCGACGCCGTGGTCTTTTCGGTTACCGATAAGGGGCCTGGGATTCCGTCCAACGTGCTGGAAAAGGTCTTTGACTGGTTCGAAACCCATTCGCTCGGCTCGCAGCATCGCGGCCCCGGCATCGGCCTCTCGCTGGTGCGCTCGTTCGTCGAGCTGCACGGCGGCACCGTCGCGATCGCCTCCACCGTCGGTCAAGGCACCACCGTGACATGCAGATTCCCGCTCGGTGCGGCCGCGACGCAGACGGCGGCATAGCGTATGACCGATCTGATCTAAGCGGAGCGCCGCGATGCTTCTGACCACCACGGGTGGCCCAAGCTTCACCGCGACATTGAAGAACGAACAGGCGATGGTCCGCTTCATGACCGACGTCGCGATCGCGCTTGAGCCCGGCGATCTGGTGACGCTGTCGGGCGACCTCGGCGCCGGCAAGACCACCTTCGCGCGCGCGCTGATCCGCTACCTCGCCGGCGACCAGACCGTCGAGGTGCCGAGCCCGACCTTCACCTTGATGCAGACTTACGAGCTGCCGCGCTTCGTGCTGGTCCATGCCGACCTGTACCGGCTCTCGGGCGCGGCCGAGCTCGCCGAGCTCGGCTTCGACGACTTGCCCGAAGGCGCGGTGGTGCTGCTGGAATGGCCCGATCGCGCGGCCGGTTTCCTGCCACCAAATCGTCTCGACATCACCTTCACGCTCGCTCCGCAGCTCGGCGCGGAAGGCCGCAATGTGCGCTTCATCGGCTACGGCGCCTTCGCGGCGCGCGCCGAGCGCATTGCCGTGGTGCGCGCGTTCCTCGAGGAGTCCGGCTACGGCGAGGCGCATCGAGAACGCATGCAGGGCGATGCCTCGACGCGGATATTCGAGCGCCTCGCGCTGGGCGAGCAGACCACCATCCTGATGGACGCGCCGCGCCGCCCCGACGGTCCGCCGGTGCGCGACGGCAAGCCGTACAGCGCCATCGCCCACCTCGCCGAGGACACGATCCCGTACGTGGCGCTGGCGGCGGGCCTGCGCAGTCACTTCCTGTCGGCGCCGGCGATCCTGCACGCCGATCTCGATCGCGGGCTCGTCATCATGGAGGACCTCGGCGCGGAACGCATCGTCAGCGTCGAACCGCCGGCGCCGATCGAGGAGCGCTACGGCGTCGCGGTCGAGCTCCTGGCTTCGCTGCACAGCCAGAAGCTCCCCGATTCGCTGCCGGTCGCGCCGCATCTCGATTATCGCCTGCCGCGCTACGACTTCGGCGCCTTCATGATCGAGGCCGAGCTGATGCTCGACTGGTATCTGGTGCGCGCCGGCGCCCCGGCGAGCAGCGCCGTACGCGAAGCCTTCGTGCTGCTCTGGCGCGAAGCGCTGGCGCCGGCCATGGAGGCCACGCCCACCTGGGTGCTGCGCGACTACCATTCGCCGAACCTGCTGTGGCTGCCCGAGCGCAACGACCTCGCCCGTATCGGCGTGCTGGATTTCCAGGACACGCTGATCGGCCCTCCGGCCTACGATGTCGCCTCGCTGCTTCAGGATGCGCGTGTCGACGTCCCCGAAGCGATGGAGGTCGCGCTGCTGAGCCGCTACATTCGCGCCCGCCGCAAGGGCGGCCGCAGTTTCGACATCACGGCCTTCACGCGGCTTTACTCCACGCTGGCGGCGCAACGGGCGACGAAGATCATCGGCATTTTCGCCCGGCTCGACCGGCGCGACGGCAAGCCGCAATATCTGCGTCACTTGCCCCGCATCTGGAACTATTTGCAGCGCGCGCTGGCGCATCCGGAGCTGGCTTCGCTGAAGGTTTGGTATGAGGCCAATGTGCCGGCCCCGGATCGGCTATGATGCGGCGAATCGACAATGGCGCGGCCTGCTCAAGCAAGACCATGATCCCCAATCGCGCGATCGTTCTGGCGGCCGGTCTCGGCACGCGCATGCGGCCCTACAACGGCAACATCCCAAAACCCCTCGTCGAGGTCGGCGGCAAGCCGCTGATCGATCATGTGCTCGACCGTCTCGCCGAAGCCGGCGTCGAGCGCGCCGTGGTAAACGTGCATCATCTCGCCGACACACTGGAGCGGCACCTCGCGCCGCGCAAAACGCCGCGGATCGTCATCTCCGACGAGCGCGGCACGCTGCTCGGCACCGGCGGCGGCATCGCCAAGGCGATGCCGCAACTGGGCGAGGCGCCGTTCTTCCTGGTCAATTCCGACACGCTGTGGCGCGACGGCGACCGCAAACCCAACTTCGCGCGGCTCGCCGAGGCCTTCGACGCCGCCGCCATGGACGCGCTCCTGCTGCTGGCGCCGACGACCGGCAGCATCGGCTATGAGGGCCGTGGCGACTTCGCCATGCTGCCCGACGGCCGGCTGCGGCGGCGCGCCGAGCACGAGACGGTGCCGTTCGTCTATGCGGGCGCGGCGATCCTCTCGCCCGTGCTGTTCGCCGATCCGCCGCCCGGCCCCTTTCCGCTCACGTTCGTGTTCGATCGGGCCGGCGCGCAAGGCCGCATCTTCGGACTGCGCCTCGAAGGCGTCTGGATGCATGTGGGCACGCCGGAGGCGGTCGCGGCCGCGCAGGCGGAGCTCACTTCCGCGCCATAGAATCTGATACTTATCTTGGGTCATCCCCCGTCGTTGCCGCGAGCGCGGCAACGAGGCAGGGTGCCAAACGAACATCATCATGACCCCACGCGTCTTTAACATTCCGGCGTCGGCGCCGTTTCTGCGAACGCTGATCGCGGCGTTGACCGGCGGCAAGCTCGGCTTCGCCGCCGCGGACGATCCGCTGGCGCTCGCCGGCGCCACGCTCTATCTGCCGACGCGGCGCGCCTGTCGCCTCGCGCGCGATGCATTTCTCGACGTGCTCGAGAGCGAGGCGGCGATCCTGCCGCGCATCGTCGCCATCGGCGATATCGATGAGGACGAGATCGCGTTTGCCGAAGCGGCGAGCGGCGATGTCGCCGCGGATGCACTGGCCTTGCCGGAGGCGCTCGACAGCCTCGAGCGGCGCCTGCTGCTGACGCGGCTGGTGATGGAGTGGGCCGTGGCGGAGGACGTCCGCGGCGCCTTTGGCACCCCGCTCGTTGCCCAGACGCCGGCGGCGGCTTGCGCGCTGGCCGACGACCTCGCCCGTCTCATCGACGACATGACGACGCGCGCCGTGTCGTGGGATGGGCTCGACCAGCTCGTGCCCGACATGTTCGATCCTTATTGGCAGCTCACGTTGAAGTTTCTGCAGATCGCGCGCGAGCAATGGCCGGAGATACTGCGTGTGCACGGGGTCACCGAGGCGGCAACGCGGCGCGACGCGCTGATCAAGGCCGAGGCGGCGCGGCTTGCCCGCAAGACCGACGCCCCGGTGATCGCCGCAGGCTCGACCGGCTCGATTCCCGCTACCGCCGAATTGATCGCAACGATCGCGCGCCTGCCGCACGGCGCCGTGGTGCTGCCCGGCCTCGATGCCGATCTCGACGAAGCGTCCTGGCGAATGATCGCGGGCGACGAGGGCAGTGGCATCGCACCGGCGCCGAGCCACCCGCAGTTCGCCATGCAGGCCCTGCTGGCGCGCATCGGCATCGCCCGCGATGCCGTCAAAAGCCTGGCGGAGCCACGCGGGCGCGAGCGGCTGGTTTCCGAAGTGCTGCGGCCGGCGGCTTCGACCGACATGTGGCGCCAAAATGCCGCCGATCCCGCATTCGATGCCCACGCCGAGGCCGCGCTCAAGACCATCGCCGTGATCGAAGCGGCCAACGCCGAGGAAGAGGCGCTGGCGATCGCGGTGGCGCTGCGCGAAGCGGTGCATGACGGCAAGACCGCCGCGCTGGTCACGCCAGACCGTTCGCTCGGCCGCCGGGTGCTGGCGGCGCTGGCGCGCTGGAACATCGCGGCGGAAGATTCCGGCGGTGACGCGCTCGCCGACACGCCGGCCGGAGTTTTTGCGCGGCTCGCTGCCGCGGCCGCGCTCGAAGGGCTCGAGCCGGTGACGCTGCTCGCGCTCCTCAAGCATGAGCTGTTGCGCCTCGGCTTGCGCGGTCGGCAGCACGCCGTCGCCACGCTCGAACGCGCGATCCTGCGCGGGCCGCGGCCGCGTTCCGGCAGCGGCGGTCTTGCGCATGCGCTCAAGTCCATTCGCGCCACGCTGGAAAAATTCCACCGCGATGGGACCGACGAGCTGCACCGGTCCGATCCGCGCACCAAGCTGACCGAGTCGGAACTTGCCGCCGCCGCGGACCTCATCGCCAGGCTCGCCGATGCGCTGGCGCCGCTCGAAAGGATCGGCGACGCGCCGCTTGCGCTCGGCGAGATCGCCGGCCGGCACCGTGCCGTGCTGGTGGCGCTGTCGCGGCAGGACGGCGAAGAATTAGCCTTCGCCGGCCCCGATGGTGCAAGGCTTGCCGACGCGCTCGACGAGCTCACGACCAGCGCGGCCGCCGCCGGCCTGCGCGTGAAGCGGTCGGAATATGTCGAGCTGTTTGCCGCCGCGCTCGTCGGCCGGGTGGTGCGTCGCCCGCTGCGGCCCGGCACGCGCGTGCGCATCCTCGGGCCCCTCGAAGCGCGTCTCACCGCAAACGATCGCGTCGTGCTCGGCGGTCTCGCTGAAGGCACCTGGCCGCCGGAGAGCAGGACCGACGCGTGGCTCAGCCGCCCGATGCGGCTCGACCTCGGCCTCGATCTGCCGGAGCGCCGTATCGGGCTGTCGGCCCACGACTTTGCGCAAATGCTGGGTGCGCCCGAGGTGATCCTGACGCATGCGGCCAAGATCGCCGGCGCTCCGACGGTGCCGTCGCGCTTCATCCAGCGCCTCGCCGCCATTGCGGGTGCGCGCTGGCAGGCGTCGCTCGATCGCGGCCAGGCTTATCTCGCGTGGGCGCGCGAGCTCGATCGCCCCGCGCAGGTTGCGGCGGCGCCGCAGCCGGCGCCGAAGCCGCCGCTCGCGGCAAGGCCCAAAGGGCTTTCCGTGACCGATATCGAGCACTGGCTGCGCGATCCCTACACCATCTACGCCAAGTATATTTTGCGTCTGAGGCCGCTCGACCCCATCGATGTGGCGCCGGGCGCCGCCGAGCGCGGCTCGATCATCCACTCGGCGATCCGCGACTTCACGCAGCGCTTTGCCGAAAAATTGCCGGACGATCCGGCACGCGAGCTGATCGAGCTTGGCCGCCCGCGGTTCGCGGCGCTGGAGGATTTTCCGGAGGCGCGCGCATTCTGGTGGCCACGCTTCGAGCGCATTGCGCGCTGGTTCGCCGACTGGGAGCTGGCGCGGCGTCCCAGCCTTGCCGCGATCCTGGCCGAGATCGGCGGCGAGATCGAGATTCCGCTGACCGAAGGTAGCTTCACGCTGCGCGGCATCGCCGACCGCATCGAGCGCGGCGCCGACGGCCGCTACGTCATCCTCGACTACAAGACCGGCGCGGTGCGCAGTGAGAAGCAGGTGCGCACCGGGCTGGCGCCGCAGCTCACGCTCGAAGCCGCGATGCTGCGCCGGGGCGCCTTCAAGGATGTGGCGGCCGACGCATCGGTCGCCGGGATCGCCTACGTGCTGCTGAAGGGAGGCGAGCAGCCCGGCGACTGCAAGTCGATCGAGTTCAAGGAAGGCACGCCGGACAGCCAGGCCGATCACGCACTCGCCCGGCTCAAGGAGCTGGCGCAGCGCTTCGCCGACGAGAATGTGCCGTACCGCTCGCTGGTCCACCCGATGTGGACCACGCATTACGGCGAATACGACCATCTGGCGCGCGTCAGGGAATGGTCGAACAGCGGTGGCGTGGTTGATGACGGGGCCCCCCCATGAGGACGCCCGACAGGATTCCCAGTGCCGTTCGTGCGCTCCAGATCGAGGTTTCGGATCCGGATGTTTCGGCGTGGATCACCGCGAATGCCGGGTCGGGCAAGACCCACGTACTGGCGCAGCGCGTGATCAATCTGCTGCTCAAGGGAGTCGCGCCCGAGAAAATCCTCTGCATCACCTTCACCAAGGCGGCCGCCGCCAACATGGCGAAGCGCGTGTTCGATACGCTGGCAGGCTGGACCACGCTCGACGACGCGGGCCTCGACCAAGCCATCCGCGACGGCTCGACGATGACGCCGGACGCGGCGCGGCGGTCGCTGGCGCGGCGGCTGTTTGCGCTCGCGCTGGAAACGCCCGGCGGCCTCAAGGTGCAGACCATCCACGCTTTCTGCACGCAGCTTCTGCATCAGTTCCCGTTCGAGGCCAACGTCGCGGCGCGCTTCGGCGTGCTCGACGAGACCGAGCAGACGCAATTACTCGAGCAATTGACGCTCGCGGTGCTGCTCGACGGCGCCGCCGCGCCGGACGGCGCGCTCGGCCGCGCGCTCGCCACCGCCATGGTGGCGGCGGCCGACCGGACGTTTCGCGACGTGGTGCGCGAGGCGATCCGCAAGCGCGATGCGATCAATCGCTGGGTCACCGAAGCCGGCGGCGTGGATGCGGCGATCGCAGCGCTGTCGTGCGAACTCGGGGTCGACCCGTCCGAGGATCGCGACGGCGTCGAAGCCGAAATTTTTTCCGGCGCCGTGATCGCGGCGGCGGAATGGGCGGCGCTCGCCGCCGCATTGGCGCGCGGCTCCAAGACCGACTGCGAGCAGGCGGCGCGCTTCGCCGCGCTCGCTCGGCTGTCCGGTCGCGAGCGCCTCGACGCCTATATCGCGATCTTCTGCACGGCGCAGGATCTCGCGCGCAAATCGATCGTGACCGGCGCGATAAAGGACGAAGGCCTGATCGAGCGGCTCGCCGCCGAGCAACGGCGCGTCTGCGCGCTGCTCGAGCGCCGCCGCGCCGTCGCCTGCCGCGATCGTTCGGGCGCGCTGCTGACGGTCGCGCACGAAGTGATCGGGCGCTACCAGCACGAGAAGGCGCGCCGCGGCCTGCTAGACTACGACGACCTGATCGACACGACGCGCAGGCTCCTCGCCAACGTCGACGCCGCCTGGGTGCATTACAAGCTCGATCTCGGCATCGACCATCTGCTGATCGACGAGGCGCAGGACACCAGCAGCAAGCAATGGGGGATCGTGCGGGCGCTCACCGCCGAATTCACCGCCGGCGCCGGCGCGCGCAGCGTCACGCGCACGGTGTTCGCCGTCGGCGACGAGAAACAGTCGATTTACTCGTTCCAGGACGCCGCGCCCCGGGACTTCGCGCAGATGCGGCGCCATTTCGAGAGCGCGCACCGCAACGCCGGGCTGCCGTTCGCCTTTCGCAGACTAGAGCACTCGTTCCGCTCCGGCGACAGCGTGCTCGGCGCCGTGGACGCGGTGTTCAAGGACAAAGCCATCGCGCGCAGCGTCACCTCCGACGACGACGGCTTCCCGCCGCACATCGCCTTGCCGCAGGCGCGCTCCGGCGTCGTCGAAATCTGGGAACCGCTGCAGCCCGAAGACCGGCCGCCGATCGAAGGCTGGGACGCGCCGTTCGACACGGTGAGCGAAGCCAGCCCGCGCGTGAAGCTGGCCCAGAGAATCGCCCGTACGGTGCGCGGGATGGTCGAGCGCGGCGCGGCGCGCTGCGGCGACATTCTGGTCCTGGTGCGCCAGCGCGGCGAGCTGTTCGAGGCAATCATCCGCGCGCTGAAGAACCAGAACGTCGAGGTGGCGGGCGCCGACCGTCTGATGCTGACGGAGCACATCGCGGTGATGGACCTCACCGCGCTCGCCGACGCGCTCCTCCTGCCGCAGGACGATCTCGCGCTCGCGACGGTGCTGCGCAGCCCGCTGTTCGGCTTCGAGGACGATGATCTCTTCGCCATCGCGCATGGCCGCGGCGACTTGTCGTTGCGGGCGGCGCTGGCGCGCCACGGCGCCGCGCGCGACATTTTTGCGGCTGCCGCCAAGCAACTCGATCAGCTCGCGCACGACGCGCGGCGTCAGACGCCGTTTGCGTTCTACGCGCTGCTTCTTGGCGCCGGCGGCGGCCGCCGCCGCTTCCTGGCCCGGCTCGGCGCGGAGGCGAACGACGCGCTCGACGAATTCCTCAATCTCGCGCTCGACTACGAGCGGCGCGAGACGCCGTCGCTGCAAGGATTTGTCGCCTGGCTGCGCGACGCGCGCGCCGAGGTGAAACGCGACATGGAGATCAGGCGCGACGAAGTGCGCGTGATGACCGTGCACGGCGCCAAGGGCCTTGAAGCGCCGATCGTTATCCTCGCCGACACCATGACGGCGCCGGCCGGTCCGCGCCCGCCGCGGCTCATCGAGCTTGCGGACGGCGCGGTGATCTGGGCGGGCCGCAAGGATGACGACCCGCCGCCGCTCGCGGTGGCCCGCGAAGCGGCACAGGACGCGGCCACGGACGAATATCGCCGGCTCCTTTACGTCGCCATGACGCGCGCCGCCGACCGGCTGATCATCTGCGGGGCGGAAGGCGCACGCAAGCCGCCGGACGGCTGCTGGTACGACCTCGTGTGCGAACAACTCAAGCCGTTCCTGGTCGAGGAAGACGACGACGGCGAGAAGGTCTTGCGCTTTCGCAAGCAGGGCAGTGGCGAGACCCAAAAGACCGCAGCGCCGGCTGCGGTCCCCGAGCCAAAGCCAGATCGACGCGAACTGCCGCCGTGGCTGCGCCAGCCGGCGCCCGAGGAAGCGCGGCGCCCAGCCCCGATCTCGCCGTCCGCCGCGTTCGACGATGAGAACGGCCGCACCGCGCACGGGTCGGCATCCGCCGTAGAGCGCCGCAAGGCGTTGCGGCGCGGCCTCCTGGTGCATCGGCTGCTGCAGGCGCTGCCCGACATTCCGGCGGCGCGCCGCAAGGCGGCGGCCGAGCACTATCTTGCGGGCGCAGCCGCGGATTTTTCCGCCGCCGCGCAGGCCGAGATTGCAACAAAGGTCCTCGCCATTCTGGATGACGATAGCTTTGCCCAGCTTTTTGCGCCAGGAAGCCGCGCCGAGGTGCCGATCGTCGGCCGCATCCCGCGCGCCGGCGCCGCGCCGATGCCGGTTGCCGGGCAGGTGGACCGGTTGACGGTCGCCGGCGACGCGGTGCTGATCGCCGACTACAAGTCGGATCGCACCGTGCCGGCGAGCCTCGACGAAGTTGAGCCCTATGTCGCCCAGCTTGCGCTCTATCGCGCGGTGCTGTCGCGGCTCTATCCCGGCAAGACCGTGCGCGCGGCGCTGGTGTTCACCGAGGGGCCGCGCCTCGTCGAAGTTCCGGCCGCCAGCCTCGAACAGGCGTTGGCGGATGTTCTTTGCAAGACTCACGCCGCGGTGAAGGTCCCTTGACGCTGAGGGGTGCGGTTCATACGTTCAGCGCCCGCGGACAGCCGATTCTCCTCAAAAAGCGAGGTTTTCCATGGTCGACAAGGTGACGGACGCGACGTTCGATCAGGACGTCCTCAAGGCGAGCGGACCCGTCGTGGTGGATTTCTGGGCGGAGTGGTGCGGCCCATGCCGGATGATCGGGCCCGCGCTCGAAGAGATTTCCACCTCGCTCAACGGCAAGGTCAAGATCGTCAAGCTCAACGTTGACGAGAACCCCGGCACTGCGGCGAAGTACGGCATCATGTCGATCCCGACGCTGATGCTGTTCAAGGACGGTCAGCTCGCCTCCCGCCAGGTCGGCGCCGCGCCCAAGCAGAAGCTGGAGCAGTGGATCACCGGCTCGGTGTGATCGGCTCTCTTCCGTCGCCGTTACCCTGAGGTGCGCGGCGCAGCCGCGCCTCGAAGGGCCGCCCTCGCTTTAATGCCGGAAATGCCGCGTCTCTGTGAACACCATGGCGATGCCGTGATCGTCGGCGGCCTGGATCACCTCGTCATCGCGCACTGAGCCGCCGGGCTGGATCACCGCGGTGGCGCCGGCCTCGATCGCAACCAGCAAGCCATCGGCGAACGGAAAAAACGCGTCTGAGGCGACCACCGATCCCTTGGTCGCCGGCTCCGTGAGGCCTGCTGCCTGCGCGGCGTCCGCCGCCTTGCGCGCGGCGATGCGCGCGGCATCGATGCGGCTCATCTGCCCGGCGCCGATGCCGACGGTCGAGCAGTCCTTGGCATACACGATGGTGTTCGACTTGACGTGCTTGGCGACGCGGAAGGCGAAGCGCAGGTCGCGCAGCTCCGCATTGCTCGGCGCGCGACTGGTCACTTGCTTGAGGCTCATGTCGTCGACCACGGCGTTGTCGCGCGTTTGCACCAGTAGCCCGCCCGCCACGGTCTTTGCGGTCAGGCCGGTGGCGCGAGGATCGGGCAGGCCGCCGGCAAGGAGCAGCCGCAGATTCTTCTTGGCGCCGACGATGGCGATGGCTTCCGCGCTCGCGTCCGGTGCGATGATGACTTCGGTGAAGATTTCGGTGATGGCGCGCGCCGCCTCGGCGTCGAGCGGCCGGTTGAGCGCCACGATACCGCCGAACGCCGAGACTGGATCGCAGGCGAGCGCCTTGCGATAGGCGTCGAGCAGGCTCTCGCCCTCGGCGACGCCGCACGGATTGGCGTGCTTGACGATGGCGCAGGCCGCGGTGCGCGCCGGATCGAACTCGGCGACGCACTCGTAGGCGGCGTCGGTGTCGTTGATGTTGTTGTAGGAGAGCTGCTTGCCCTGCGCCTGCCGGGCGGTCGCAACGCCAAAGCGCCGATCCGGCGTGCGATAAAACGCCGCCGACTGGTGCGGGTTCTCGCCGTAGCGCAGCGGCTCGATCAGCCGGCCGCCGAAGGCGCGATACCGGGGCGCAGCATCGGGGACTTCGTTGGCGAACCAATTGGCGATTGCCGCGTCGTACGCCGCCGTGCGTGCAAACGCCTTTGCGGCAAGCCGGCGGCGCAGCGCCAGCGTCGTCATGCCGCCGTGCTCCGCGAGCTCCGCGAGCAATGCGGCGTAATCGCCGGCGTCGACCACGACGGCCACGTCCTCGTGGTTCTTGGCTGCGGCGCGGATCATGGCTGGGCCGCCAATGTCGATGTTCTCGATGCACGCGGCGAAATCGGCGCCGCGCGCGACCCTATCCTCGAACGGATAAAGATTGACCACCAGCAGATCGACCGGGCGGATGTGGTGCGCCTGCATTGCCGCGGCGTGCGCGGGATTGCCGCGCACCGCGAGCAGCCCGCCATGGACGCCCGGATGCAGCGTCTTGACGCGGCCGTCCATCATTTCGGGGAAGCCGGTGAGGTCGCTGACGTCGAGCACTTGGAGGCCGCTATCGCTCAGCGCCTTGCGGGTCCCGCCGGTCGACACCAGCTCGACGCCGTAGCCGGCGAGCGCGCGGGCGAGCGCAACGACCCCGGATTTATCGGAGACGGAAATGAGGGCACGCGACGCCCGGCGCAGAACCTCGGTCATGGCCTGTTTCTACACCTCCGCCGTCCGCGGCGCAGGATCATTCTCATCTCTACCGCGCTTGCCGGGAAGGCAGCGTCACAGCGGCAGCCGCGGTGATTCCTCGCGCGTGCGGCGCGTCGTGCTCGTGCCGGCGAGAGCGGCGGAGCTGGCCTGCTGGAAGCTCCAGACTACGCGCGGCGTCGACTGGGCGTGGCCGTGAATGACCATCTGCGCGGTGCGGCGCGGGCCCTCGGCGGCGGCGAGGTAGACGCTGTCCTCGAGCTCGACGCGGCCCTCCTGGACGGTGAACGTCCACACGTCCTTGTTCGCCATCATCAGCATGACGCCGTGGCCGTCGCTGAGCTTGGTGGCCTTGACGGTCGGGTGGAGATGGAAGCGCACCGCGAACTTGTCGCGGCTGGTGCGTATACGCGCGCTGCCGTCGGCGGCAAGGAACAGGTCCTCGCCCTCGAGCCGCGTGCCGTCGGCTGCCAGCACCAGGGTGCGCTCGTGCACGATGCCGAAGCGGTCGGCGTAGCCGTCGTGGGCCGCGCGCAGCACGATCGCATCGGCGCGCTCCTCGCGCGTTAGCGATACGTGGCTCGGGCCGCCCAGCATTGGCGCGCCGCCCAGCACGCGCCGGAACGCCGGCGTTTCGACGAATTGCGCCGATGACGCGTCGTTGAACGCGACCGTCGAATGCGCCGCGGTGGCGCGCGCGAGCGGCCGCCAGTCCTCGCGCGCGGTCAGCGGCATGCCGCAATTGACGACGACGAGGCTCTGCCTGGGGGAGGAAAATTCGAACGACAGGCAGCCGGCATGCGCTTCGAGACTGAGCTCGATCGGCGGCGCGCGGCCGACATCCATGATCAGCACGCCGCCGCCGGCTTCCAGCCGCTGGTAGGCCGAATAAGGCGCATTCGACAGCGGCGCGCCGCGCGTCTCGTCGTAGGCGAGCAGCGTCATGAGCCGTTCGACCGGCGTCGCTCCCATGCCGTTGAAATGCGCGAACGTACCCTCGGAATGCCGGAAAAAACGCAGCATCGGCATCATGCGGTCGATGGCGTTGAGCAGCGCCGGCGGCGGCGCGATGTTGCGCGACTTGAACACCTGACGCAGCGGCAGAAACTCGAGCAGCACCTCGATGATCGCTCCGGGATCGCGGCCAGCGTGACCGCCATCGGGCAGAATTTGGCGCTCGATCTCGCTCTTGAGGCGCCCGGTCGAGGACTTGATGTGGCGCGACTGCCCGGCGATGCAGAGCGCCGCATAGCTCAGCGCGTTCGCCGCCTGCATGCGGGCGACGCCGCGCCGCGCATCATTCGCGGTGTGGCGCAGGTAGCGCACCTGGCGAACGAGGCTGCGGATGAAGCGCCGGTAGAAGCGCGCATCGGCGTCGTCCAGCAGCAGGGTCGACTGGCTGAGCCAGGAGATGATGCGCCGCGACAGCACATCCGGCCGCCAGGCGAGCGGGTGCCACGAGCCCTGCAGCGTGATCCATTCGTCGACCAGCGCGCGTGCATTGGCCCGCGTGATCGCGGATTGCGCCGCGCGCAGGTGACGCAGCCAGCCAAAGCCGAGCAGCGCCGTCGCCCATTCGGCGGAGGGCGGCTCCATCTCGAAAATCGAGCGACCGTCGCAGACCACGACCTTGCCGGCGAAGGCGAAGCGGCCGGCATAGATCTCGGTCGCAAGGGTGGCATCGGCCGTGCGCAGATCCTGCGGCGCGATCAGCAGCCGGTCGGTCTTGCGCGGAAGCAGCGACCAGCGCAGCAGGGGATGGCCATCCGCCCGCCCGGCAAGCCGCCGCATCCCGCCGCGCAGCAGGAGCCAGGACAGCTTCGCGTGGTTGCCGACTGCAACGCGCGCCATCGCTGCGGTCGCCCCTTTCTTGGGTGCGGGTGCCGATCATGCCCGCCCGGCGCCACCATATAGCCGAAACCCCGAGGGGGCGGCCAAACTGACATTCATTTCATTGATATCGTTAGATTTTTTCGAGGCGAGCGGCGTAGAAGCCATCGAGCCCGGCGAAGCGCGAATCAGCATCCGGGAGGTGGCAGGGCAGCGTGCGCAGGTCGCCGTCGCTGGTAATGAACTCGGCTCTGCCGAAGACGTCCGCCGCGGCAATCGGCGCCCGCCGCACGTCGTCATGATGCGCCAGCAGATCGGCGATGACGGCTTCGTTCTCCTCGGGCTCGAGCGAACATGTGCAGTAGACCAGCCTGCCGCCGGGTCTGGTCAGCGCCACAGCGCGCTCGATCAGGCGGCGCTGGACCGTTGCGAGCGTCGCCACATCCGAGGCGTGCTTGAGCCACGGCACGTCGGGATGGCGGCGGATGGTGCCGGTCGATGAGCACGGCGCGTCGAGCAGGACCGCGTCGAATGTTTCGCCGGGGGTCCACTCGGCAACGTCGGCGCAAACCAGCTCGGCCTGCAACGACAGCCGCGCGAGATTATCGCGCAGACGATTGAGCCGCGCGGGCGCGCGGTCGACCGCGATGACGGCGGCGCCGGCAGCGGCGAGCTGCGCGGTCTTGCCGCCGGGCGCCGCGCACAGATCGGCGACGCGCAAGCCGCCGACATCGCCGAAAAGGCGCGCCGGCAGCCCCGCCGCGGCATCCTGGACCCACCACGCGCCCTCGGCGAAACCCGGCAGCGCCGTCACCAGGCCATGCGCGCGCGTGCGCACCGAGCCGGTCGGCAGCACGCGGCCGTCAAGTCGCGCGGCCCACGCTGCGGGATCGCTTTTCACCGTGAGGTCGAGCGCCGGCTCGTGGCTGTTGGCGACCGCGATGGCGTGAGCGGTCGGCTCGCCGTAGCTCTCGATCCATCGGGCCAGCAGCCAGTCCGGCGTATCGAGAACGGCCTGGTGGAGCCCGGCCAACAGCGTGGTGCCCTCGCGCGCGACACGGCGCAATACGGCGTTGACCAGGCCGGCAAAGCGCGCCGCATGGCGGTCCGCCTGCACCAGTCGGACCGCGAGATCGACGGCGGCGTGGTCCGGCACTTCGAGAAACAGGATCTGCGCCGCCCCGATGAGGAGCGCGGTCTCGACCCGCGGCGCCTGCGCTGGCGTACCGCGCGCCAGCAGGCTTTGCAACACATGGCGCAGCGTGCCCAGCCGGCGCAGCACGATCGCGACCAGCGCCCGCGTCAGCGCGCGGTCGCGCTCGGCCAGCGTTGCGAGCGCCGCAGGCGCACCGGCGCCGTCGAGCAGCTCATCGAGCGCGCGGTGGCGGCGCAGCACACCTTCGACGATCTCGGCCGCAAGGCGCCGGACCGCCAGGCCGGGCACGGCGTCGGCGGCGTTATCGGGGCGTGCCGTCGGCTTGCGCGCGGCCTTCATCGGGCTTTCCTCGCATGGATCGTCGCAATGTGGGCGCGATTGCCGCAGAGGTCCAGGCACGCAGCGGCTCCCGCCTTGCAGCCGGGGCAGGGCTGCGCCATGTGAAACACCATGGCAACCGTTCACCCATCGCCCAAGCCATCGGCGAGCGGGCCGGCGGGATCAAGCGAGCAGCGCGCGCTGACGCCCGCGGCCGAACGCGCCCTCGCCGAGGCCGCGGCGCGACGCGCCGAACGCGACCGCGCCGCAGCCAAGGAGCCGAAGGAAGTCAGCGGCCGCGGCGGCCTCGATCCGACCCGTTACGGTGACTGGGAGGTCAACGGACTCACGTCGGATTTTTAGTTTTTTGGGGCGGCGGTTGCCGAAGGAACGAGCCGCAACGCCGGATGCCCGTGTCAGGCAGGCATTAGCCCACTCCTTGGCCACTTGACATAATTTCGGGATTGCGTAGTTGACGCCACAAGCCCCAAGGGCTAGGCCTGTTTCGACAGGCCGACGCTTTTTGAAAATGGGGCGAGTTGTCTCTCCCGCAATTCCGTTGCCGCGCTCCTTGGAAAGGAACGGCAATGGAACCGAACGAAAAGAAGAGCGGCTATTCGCCAAGCGAATTGCATTTGGCGAGACTGATCTATCGCGCTCTTCGGCGACAGACGCAAAATGGGGTCGTCAGCGGCGCCCCCTCCGAGGGAGAGACAACCCTTATCGATGGCCAGTTTGATTTGCGCCGCGTTGCGCGAAAAATCTTGATGACCACCCAGGAGGACGCATCGCCCGCGAAAATGGATCGAGATGTGCAAATGCCGAGTAAAGACGATCTCTGACTATAATCAGCCGTCGAAGTGTCTGTTCACTAATTTCGTAGGATTCTATTTTCCCCTCATATGTGTTTTCCAAAAATCTGCCTCGTAAAACTGTTTGCATAATCAATTTATAGCCTAACGAATGCCGCCTGCTTGATTGCAGGCTCTTATGAAGCTCTGCCGAGTGGGCTACAGAGATGCGCATACGTATGAAGTTTCTGAACCACTGCTTTCTGAACAAATTGTGAGCTGTCCTAATTTTGGAGAAATCGACCTGAGCCCTTAAGGTTGGACAATCTCTAAATGCCTCTGAGCGGATGTTTTCGACGGTCCGTCCGAAATGGAAATAGTCATAGCGCCATCTTTTGCTGCCAAGAGTTGCCATCGAAGTCTAATGTCCGGATCATCGCCGCCGCCAGCGTCGGCATGGTCAAAGAGAGCAAGAGCGGCGCGAAAATCTCGTGCAAACCCGTCTAGGCTGCTTAGTAGTCGCTCCAATTGAAAAACCACCTCTCGCTCTGTGGCGGGACAATCTGGTATGATGAGAGTCGGAGTCCAATCACTCATTGATGACGTTACACATGAACGAAAAAAGAAACCTCGAAGAATCCGCGCAACGCTTGCAAAGAATCCTGCAAGGCGCATTTAGTGGGCCTCCCACGCCGCTTAAGGATATTCCAACGCGGGACGGCGAGTCTCGAAAATTGAAGCAAAAAAAGTCTCGGCGTCGCGTGCGCCGCCAGCGTAATAAGAGCGCGGCTTAATTGAGCACTCCGGGAACCCAACGCGGTGGAACGGTCTTTGTGTTCAGAAAAAAGGCACTTCGTTCTTCTTGGTCGCTAAACCAAAACTTGGGCCACCACCGAGGTTTTGCGTATTCGGTTACGACAGCAATTTGAGCCTCGCTGGGATCGTCCAGTGCGCTAGCACCAAAGCCCATATTTTGGAACGACTCCCGAAACGGGCAGGTGAATGTGCTTTGGCTACCGGCCCTAAGAAGCGGATTAGGTCCCCTAGAAGGAAAAAGTAATTTCCCACGAAAATCTTTAGTCACGATCAAGCGTTGCGCTCAGACAGTTACAATCTCGCAATGGATCGACAGACGCTTGATGTCGAAAACGCTGCTTTTGTTGAGCACATCAAACGGATTATCGAATGGCGGTCCGTTTGATGGCGCTTCAGGAAACACGATAGGATCAGTCGGCCACGGAGGTCCGCCGGTTATCTGATAAATACTGGCCACAAGGGCAATGATCGTCAACACGACACCTATCGCCCGCACCTTTCCCCGAAGGTTCCTCTGTATTCTTCTCCTTGTTTGTTTTGATTGGGACATCCACAGCACCGCGTAAAAAACGGCGATAGAAATCAGGAAGCTCAAGACATCTTGCGGTTTCATCTCCGATGTCTCGGTCCGCGATGCGGACGCTTCCTGTGCCAACGCACGAACCGCGCCGCCTGGAATTTCCAATCCGGCTTAACGAGGTTGATGATAGGTGAGGCGCTTGCCCTCACCACCCCTAACCGCAGCAACGGTGCGCTCCATATCGCTGATCTTGCGCGAATTGTATCTGAAATCGAATTCCGCCAGATACCGATGCAAATGCTTTTCCTTGCAGTGCTGATACACGCCCTTCATGCCTCTTTTGAAAATCGAAAAGTAGCCCTCGACAGTGTTGGTGTTCACGTCGCCGCGCGCATATTCCTTGGCGCTGTGACGCACGGTTTCATGCGACGCAACGTCCGCGCCGATGTAGAGGCGGCTTTCGTCAGTGTGCAGACGGCTTTCCCGCGCGATGTTGTCGGCGATGATCTTGCGCACCGTCACCTGATCGGCGGCCGCCACATGGAATGAGCGGACGTTACCGCCGCGCTCGACAAGCGCGATGATCGCCCGCTTACCGGCCGGGCCCTTGCCCTTCTTGCTGCGGTACGGGCGACCGTCGCGCTGCGGGGACGGTTGGGGGTTTTCCTGCGGGCCGTGGTAGGTCTCATCGGCCTCGACAACCAGGCCATCGCCACCCAAGCGCGGGAGGTCGAGGCCGCCGCGCCGCATGGCCTCCATGACGCGGTGATGGAGAAACCACGCGGTGTTGTACTGGCAGCCTAGCTCGCGATGGAGCTGGTGCGCTGAAAAGCCCTTCTTGCTGGATGCCGCCAGATGGAACGCGGCGGCCCACTGGATGAGCTTGGCGTGGCTGCGCTCCATGACCGTGCCGGTCATGACGGTGAAATCCTTGCGGCACGCAGGGGCGGCGCAGCGGTATACGCCGGGCTTCTTCGTCGCGTAGTGCTTCTCGCCCTTGCACTTGGGGCAGATCGGGCCGTTCGGCCAGCGAGTGGCTTCAAACCACTGCCGGGCAGCGGCTTCATCGCTGAAGATCGGGTTTGCAAGGTTGTTTTTGGCCATCGGAAACGCTCCTTATGGCCTAAACACTAGCACTTGTGGTCTGTGGTGTCAACTACGTATTTGCGCATAATTTCCTAACGCTTTGAATATAATCACAATTATATCGTTGACAACACAATCCCCAAGGGGTAGTATTTGGCTATACGAGGGGGATTGGGTGCCATGGCCGCTGTTTTTTCCGCTCCGCACTTCCGCGATGACGAAGCCGCCAGAGGCTATCTAGAGCGGCTGCGCTGGCCCGGTGGCACGGTTTGCCCGCATTGCGGCGTGATCGGCCATTCCTATAAAACGCCCACCGCTGGCCGTTACCGCTGCGCTGAGAAGGAATGCCGCAAAGACTTCACTGTGACGGTGAACACCCCGATGGAGCGGAGCAAGATTGCCCTGCACAAGTGGCTTCAAGGCTTCCATCTCATGTGTTCCAGCAAGAAGGGCGTTTCGTCGCATCAGCTTCACCGCACACTTGGCATCACGTATCGGTCAGCTTGGTTTATGTCTCATCGCATTCGCGAGTGCATGCGCACTGGCGGCCTCGCGCCGCTCGGCGGCGGTGGCAAGATCGTTGAAGCCGACGAAACCTACTACGGTCAGATTGACCGCGGCATGCGCTCAACTCGCACGACGCGCGGCCACAAATTCACCAAGGGCGGCCGCACTGGCCCAAAGAACAAGCGCCCTATCCTCGCGCTGGTCGAGCGCGGCGGCAGTGTCCGCACGTTCCATGTGCCAGTTGCCGACAAGGACACGGTGACCGGGATCGTGCGCGAAAACATTGCTCGCGAGACACGGCTACACACCGACGAAAGCCGTCTCTATACCGGATCGGATGAGCATTTCTCCGCGCATGAAAGTGTGAAGCATAGCGCAGGCGAGTACGTGCGCGGCGACGTTCATACCAACAGCGCGGAAGGCTATTTCTCAATCTTTAAACGCGGCATGCGCGGCATTTATCAGCATTGCGGCGAGAAGCACTTACATCGCTATCTCGCCGAATATGATTTCCGTTACAACCACCGAACCGCGCTCGGCTATACCGATGGCGAACGTGCGGCGCTTGCAATCAAAGGCGCGGATGGCAAGCGTCTCACGTACCGAAATGCTCACGAGATCAGATTTGACCTTTATCGCTAGGCGATTCGTGCGATGGAGGTACAAGCATGGCAAAGTCGCCAGACGTAAAGGTGTTAAGGCAAAAGGCGCTTGAGCATTTAGAAGCCGCGCTGGCAATTACCGAAGAAACGGCCGATAGCCTTACCGCTTATTTGATCGAACGTGCGTTGGATCAACTGCGCGCGGATTCGTGGCCGGGGAATCTGGACGTTCCGCTGCGCTAGGTCTGCGCCGCTTGCGCGGAATATCTTTCATTGATTGATGCGGTGTGATGAACGCACCGCGCAACGCAGTATCAAAGCGTCGCTCCGCCTCTTCCTCACTAAACTTATCGCGTTCTTTATTGTTTATCATAGAAGCTTTCCTACGGCGACCTCATAGGGAATAGTAGGCACATCCGTATTCGCATTGCACGATGCGAACTGATGAACCAAAGTCGTCAACCAACCGCCCTTTTCCCGCAAATGGAGCGCATGAATATGGTCGTTTGGAAGCGACTCCGGCTTCTCTACGTTGCCAACAAAATTATATATGTCGTCTCGGCGACCAGTTAGCAAATCGCGGATTTGGCTACCATCAAAATATTCAAATCCTCGTTCCGCCACTGCGTAGCAATAACCTATTTTAGCGATCATTTTCGCAAACGGTCCATTAATGTGGGGCGTCCGCGTCGTTACGCCATCGCGTCTGTTAGGCAATCCTAGATTGAAAAATTGCACTCGGATGGTCTTGATGTCCGCGCCGCGATCATCGTCCGTAAGAAGGCCTGGCGGCGGAAATATTATCAAATCGAAGAATGGCGGATATTCGGCATCCGATAAATAGACGTTGAACGCCTCAACACCTTCAATGCCTTGTTTCATTGCTGCATTGCCAATCGCTACTGGCGGAAGGGGCGTCGTCGACTTTTTCTTGCTCTTTTTCCCTCGCCTAAATTGTAATAGTCGACGTGCAACAAGAAGATCATTGTTCAGTGCGGCGCCCTCGTAAGCCCTGTTGGAGTAGCGAGCGCACGGCGTGCAGGCGCCTTTGTGAATTACCAGCGTTCCGTTTAGCGAACGTGGAATTATATGTTCGTCGGTTTTTTGATCCTTGGGCAGCCCTGTCATATCGCGAAGGCAATAAACGCAACGACCATCTAGGTGATAGTGGTGCTGGCGCATGACCAAGGAAGGCATGCAAACAGTCTAGCAGGCATCAGCGCGCCTTCAATTCACTCCATTTGCTCAAGACGGCACAAGCGCCGTCCACGTACGCAGACCTATACGAGTAATCGAGCAATTCCCAAGTGCAGCCCTCGGGGAAGGCGCGTTCATCTTCTTCAAAAAGCGCACGCGCAAGTATTTCCGCTTCCTCATCAGTCAGCGGATGCTTCTTAGGACAATATTCCGAGTACTCGCGCATTCCTAAAATACATGCGCATTCATGAACTTATGTCAATACAACCTTGCCAAGGCACTGACAATACTAGCGTTAGTGCCTGTGTTGTCAACGATATAATTAGGAATATAATCCTGCGTTCGCAGAGGCGATTATATACTTTGCAAACTACTCGCTATGGGTGGTAGTTTGCCCGGGATGGTCGAATTTTTCGCAAAAATGGTCGAAAAGGGCGGGGCTGCAGTGACCGCCTACCCAGAGATTTTCTGGGGAATGCTAGGGCTTGGGCTTTGTCTAGGCTGGAGTGCCGCTTGGATAATTTTGAGAAACAGGCTGACCCACCATAAGGAACTTCTTGAGCACTATGAAAATGTAATAACTGAGAAGATACCAGGAACCGTACTAAGACGGCAAACAAACAGAAGCTTTGCATCACTGTGGATACTTGGAATCATTGTAATAATAGTAATGATTTCTTCTGTTTACTACATAGGTAGCATCATTTCCGCGTCCTATGGTCGTCATTTGACGGAAGGACAGCAAAGGATTGTCACGGAAAAATTGAAATCACCCGATCACTACGGAATAACAATCTCGGTGGAGGCCGGCTGTGTAGATTGTTCGCAGTATGGGGCTGATTTTGAGGCGGCGTTTAAAGATGCAGGATGGAGGATCGTCGGCCACGGCATGCTAATTGGCCCGCTGGAGAGACCCCCAAGTGGGCTGAGATTGATTGCACGAGGGCCAGACGCAGAGATAGATTTAATTAAGAATGCCTTGCGGGCCGCTAATGTTGAATTTGATGTTATCCAGGCACAGGGGGGCCCGGCGACCAGCGAGCGTTTGAGTTATCCAGAACTGTTTATCGTTCTTCGACTACGTCATTAATTTAGTCTCGCGTCTCTTTTTTTGACTTTGGCTTCGCCTTAGCGACCGTCCGCAACGCCTCCTTAAATCTCTTCTCGTTGGCGTCACAGCCGAGCTCGCGGGCAGCCTTTCTGAACGCATGAATCTGATCGTGCGGATTTTCGCTTTTCTTAGGTTTTGTCATCATCGTCCTCCGGCGGCTTTAGTTTTAGATGCTCTTTGGTCCGGATCATTTCTTTGAGGCGCTCAGTCAAGAGATACCGAGCAACGTCAGTTTCCTTGTGCCCCAATACGGTATTGCGCGAAAGGTAGCCCAAGTATCGGTGCAAAGGGACCGAAACCCGAAATGCGAGCGGCTCGGATTTTTCGTCTTTTTCGTCAGACACTTACGCAAACCGTCTGTTTGCTTTTGTCGATTTTTATCAACAAAAAGATTGAGACGGCACCATAAAACATCTAGTGTGGCTTGGCGATTCGGCGTGACACCGCAATGGGGAAGCGCTGAAATGGCGACGCCGGCCAACTGGGGCCGGCGTCGAGGTTAGAGACGGGCGGGCACCCGGTTAACAGCCGGACCCGCCCGCTGCCCTCCGGGGCTGATGCATCAGCCCTCGAAGCTCTTGATTCGCATGTAAGATAGCCGAATTTTGCTCGTTCGGAAAGAACGAGCTGGCTGTTGACTAAAAATCAAACTCTAGCTGCACGCCTTCCGCGAACCTCTTTGCCTGCTTGCGCTGGCGACTACTCGGCTGCGGTGCCGTTAGGATTTCGATAGGTGAGGCGCTTGCCTACGATGCCGCGCACCGCTTTGCTGGCGCGCTCCACGTCCTCAACCCCCATGGCGGAGCGATTGTTGTAGCGAAAGTCAAACTCGGCAACGTAGCGGTGCAAATGCTGTTCGCCGCAATGCTGGTAGACGCCCTTCATGCCGCGTTTGAACACGCTGAAAACGCCCTCAAGAGTGTTCGTGTGAGCCTCGCCACGAACGTACTCACCGGCCGAATGCTCCACTGACCCATGAGCGGCGAATTTCTTGCATATCGTCTTGTAATAGGTCGCCTCATCAGTCATCAGGCGGCTTTCCCGTTCGACGTTTGCATAGACGATGCGCTCCACGTCGGGTCGGGTGACAACATCAGTAACGACTGAGCGAAGCGGGCCGCCACGCTCAACGAGGCTGACCACGGCCATCTTGTGGCCGACGCCCGAACGCTTCTCAAAGCCCTTCTTGCGGCCGATGAAGGTTTCGTCGGCCTCAACGATCTTGCCGCCGCCGCCGATTGGAACGGTCGAGTCGTCGCGCATGGCTTCACGGATGCGATGCGACAAGAACCAGGCGGCCTTGTAGGTAATGCCAAGGATGCGGTGGAGCTGGTGCGAGCTGATGCCCTTCTTTGAGCAGCACAGCAAATAGACCGCTTGGAGCATCTTGTGCAGCGGAATACGGCCGTGCTCGAAGACCGTGCCGACCTTCACGGTGAACTGCTTGCGGCATTCCTTCTCGTTGCATTTCCAGAGGCCCATGCGGGCTTGGCGCTTGCCCTCGCCCTTACGGCCGCCGAGCTTCGTGGCGTGGCCGATGGTGCCGCAGTGCGGGCACACCGCGCCATCCGGCCACAGGGTTGTTTCTAGGTACTCAAAGGCCGCCAGTTCACTGTGAAAGGCTTCCTTGGTCAGTTTCGATAGGGTCGGCATGGCTGATCTCCAGTGAAATCAGCCTACTACATGTCGGCTTGGTTTGCAAGAGATATAATCGCCTTCGCAGATCGATTCCTGGCTATCTACAATTTATGCGAGCAGGCTCAGTGTGACGCACAACCTCTCCTTGCGGCGCTCTCACATCGGTGCCATGCCAACGTGCTCGTCGTGGCGGGGGCGACGTTTGCGCTCGGGCTCGTGCTGGGTGCGGCGCTTCGGCCATCGCTGACGCCACGCGTGGCGGCGCCCATCGGGTTCGCGCGCGCGGACGCGCCGGGCCGCGAGCCGCCGCGGTCGGTCGGCACGACCGCGCAAAGGCTTGATCCAAACCTGGCCTATCCGGCCGAGGTGTTGCGCGTCATCGACGGCGATACGTTCCAGGCGCGGGTGCGGGTGTGGCCGGGACTCGACGTCGACACCAAGGTGCGGCTGCGCGGCATCGACGCCGCGGAGCTTCACGCCCGCTGCGCCGACGAGCAGGTGAAGGCCGAGGCGGCGCGCGCCGCCCTCGAAACGATCCTGGCCGAAGGCGGCGTCGCCATCTCGCGGGTCGGGATCGACAAATATGGCGGTCGCGTCGATGCCGTCGCCTCGACCCGCAGCACCGCCGATGTCTCGGCCGCGATGCTCAATGGCGGCTGGGCGCGCAGCTACGCCGGTGGACGGCGCGCCGGCTGGTGCTGAGCGAGCGTCGAGCCGGAGCACAGAGAACGGATGCCGGACGACAGATCGCCCGGCGTCCGGCGTCCGTTTATTGCGTTACCACCACGGTCGTGCCGACATTGACGCGGCCGAACAGGTCGGTGATGTCCTGGTTCAGCATGCGGATGCAGCCGTAGGACACGAAGTGGCCGATCGAGCCCGGCTGGTTGGTGCCATGGATGGCGTATTCGCCGCCGGCGATCGTCATCGCTGCGGCGCCCATCGGATTACGCGGCGTGCCGCCCTTGATCAGATCCGGCAGCGACGGCTTGTCGTGCTTGACGACTGCCGGCGGCGACCAATCCGGCCTGACGTATTTGCCGCTGATGAACGAGGTGCCGGCCCATTGCTTGCCGGCCTTGCCGACGCCGACCGGATAGCGCAGCGCCCTGCCGCCGTCGAGCACGAGATAGAGCGACCGCTCGCCGGTGCGTACCACGATGGTGCCCGGCGAATAGCTGGCCCTCAGGCTCACGATGCTGCCGTGCGCCTGCGCCGGCAGCGGCGAAAACGCAAATGTGACAGAGACGGCCGCGATGGCGGCCGCAAGCAGAATTTTCCCTCGCATAGCAATTCCCCAATCTGTAGACGGCTCCCTCATCCGCTGGCGCGGATTCACCCGACGGAAACCATCATAGTCGAAACAACGGCCTCACTCAGCATCGCATTGAAATTACGGTGAAGTTTTAGTTAATTTTTCGGCGGGTGTGATGTATCTGCACCAGCGCGTCTACCCGCCCGCGGTATCGAAGCGATGCGCTCGCCGATCAAGCGCGCCGGCACGATGGCCAGGCGGTTCTCTGTGTATGTCCTCGCAACCGGCAACGACCTCTACGATCAACTTGTGATGCTATAGACATCGTTCCCCGGATGCGGTGCAGCGCGCAGCGGTGCACCGCTGATCCGGGGCCTTCGCATGTTCGGCGCTTACGCGCTCTGAGCCTGTCACGATCCCGGGTCTGCAGCGCACCACTTCGTGCTGCGCTGCGCCCGGGAAACGACGCTGCGGTGGCACCCGCCACGACCGCGGACTTCGGGACTTCACGGGGCCGGCGGAAGCTCCATCGCGCCGGCGGCCGAGCTCACGCGCTCTTGCGGTTCTGCCGGTTGTTGACGAGGTCGTCGACCACGGCGGGGTCGGCGAGCGTCGAGGTGTCGCCGAGATTGCCGTACTCGTCCTCGGCGATCTTGCGCAGGATGCGGCGCATGATCTTGCCGGAACGGGTCTTCGGCAGGCTCGGAGCGAACTGGATGAGGTCGGGCGAGGCGATCGGGCCGATCTCCTTGCGCACCCAGCCGGTGAGCTCCTTGCGCAAGTCCTCGGTCGGTTGCTCGCCGTCCATCAGCGTGACGTAGGCGTAGATGCCCTGACCCTTGATGTTGTGCGGATAGCCGACGACGGCGGCCTCCGACACTTTCGGATGCGCGACCAGGGCCGATTCGACTTCGGCGGTGCCCATGCGATGGCCGGCGACGTTGATCACGTCGTCGACGCGGCCGGTGATCCAGTAATAGCCGTCTTCGTCGCGCCGGCAGCCGTCGCCGGTGAAATACTTTCCCGGATAGGTGCTGAAGTACGTTTCGACGAAGCGCTCGTGGTCGCCATAGACCGTGCGCATCTGGCCGGGCCAGGAATCGGCGATGCAGAGGTTGCCGGTCGCGGCGCCGTCGAGCACCTTGCCGTCGGCGTCGACGATCTGCGGGACGATGCCGAAAAACGGCAGCGTCGCCGAGCCGGGCTTGAGTCGCGTCGCCCCGGGCAGCGGCGTGATCAGGATGCCGCCGGTTTCGGTCTGCCACCAGGTATCGACGATCGGGCAGCGGCCGTCGCCGACGACGCGGTGATACCACTCCCACGCTTCCGGATTGATCGGCTCGCCGACGGAGCCGAGGAGCCGCAGCGAGGCCCGCGAGGTCTTCTTGACCGGCGCATCGCCCGCCTGCATCAGCGCGCGGATCGCGGTCGGCGCGGTGTAGAAGATGTTGACCTTGTGCTTGTCGATCACCTCCCAGAAACGCGACATCGACGGATAGTTCGGCACGCCTTCGAACATCAGCGTGGTCGCGCCGTTCGCCAGCGGCCCATAGACGATGTAGCTGTGGCCGGTGACCCAGCCGACGTCGGCGGTGCACCAATAGATGTCGCCGTCGTGATAGTCGAAGACGTATTGGTGCGTCATGGCGACGTAGATCAGATAGCCGGCGGTGGTGTGCAGCACTCCCTTCGGCCTTCCGGTTGAGCCCGACGTGTAGAGGATGAACAGCGGATCCTCGGCGTTCATCTCCGCGCACGGGCACTCCGCCGTCACCATCGCGACGGCCTCGTGATACCAGACGTCGCGCCCCGGGGTCATGTCGACCGCCCCTCCGGTGCGTTTGACCACGACGACGTGGTCGACGCCGCCGACCTTGGCGATCGCCGCGTCGGTATTGGCCTTGAGCGGCACCTTGCGGCCGCCGCGCAAGCCTTCGTCGGCGGTGATGACGAAGTTCGACTTGCAGTCCTGGATGCGGCCGGCGAGCGAATCCGGCGAGAAGCCGCCGAACACCACGGAATGGATGGCGCCGATGCGCGCGCAGGCGAGCATCGCATAGGCCGCTTCCGGGATCATCGGCATGTAGATGGTGACGCGGTCGCCCTTCTTGACGTTGCGATTGCGCAGCACGTTGGCGAAGCGGCAGACCTCGTCGTGCAGCTCCCGGTAGGTGATTTTCCTGCTGTCCTTGGGGTCGTCGCCTTCCCAGAGGATCGCGGTCTGATCGCCGCGCGCGCCCAGATGGCGGTCGATGCAATTGTAGGCGACGTTGGTGGCGCCGTCCTCGAACCATTTGATGGAGACATGCTGCTTGTCGAATGAGGTGTCCTTGACCTTGGTGAAAGCCTTCATCCAGTGGATGCGCTTGCCCTCTTCGGCCCAGAAGCCGTTCGGGTCGGCGAGCGAGCGCTGGTACATTTTCTCGTATTCGGCGTCCTTGATGAAGGCGCGTTTGGTCCACTCGGCGGGAATCTCGTAGATTTTCTCCGACATCTCGTCCTCCAGGCGCACACGGCCAACGCGGCCCGGCCAAAAGCGTTTCCTCCGCCATTATGCGACGGTGGCCGGACGAGCGACAAGGCTTGCAGCCCGCGCGACGCGCTATCTATCGCCGCGGCCCAAAATCCTGGTTCGGGAAGGCCGACGCATCGGGCGCCTTCATGACCACGAAGGGATGATCAAGCGACGCGTGGCAGGCGTTGCAGCCCTGCGTGAGTTGGTCGTAGGCCGCGGCGAACTTTTGCGGATCCTGCTGCTTGATGGCCGCCTCGACGGCGCCGAGCGGCTGCTTGAGCGCTGCATCGACGAGGTCCGGCACCGGCATGCCGCGAAACTTCGGCTGCGCCTTGACGATGCCCGCAAAGGCCTGCCGGATCTCGACGGCGGCATAGCCGGCGAGCGGCCAATTCTCCGCATGGCCGGCGAGACCGAGCTTGGCGTGGCGCGGCTGCACCAGCGTGTTCATCATGTCGCCCATGGTCATCACGTAGGGGACCGGCGTCGCATTAGCCGGCGGTGGCGCCGGGATCGGCGGCGCCGGTTGCGGTGCGTTCTGCGGCAGCCCGACGCCGCGGCTGCCGACGAGGACGAGTGCCGTGAGAGCCGCAACGCGTGCGCAGCGTTTGTTCATGAGTTCACCTCCTCGGCCTTCAGCTCGGTTCAGCCTCTGTCGGCACGCGAACTAACCGCGCGCGAGGCCGCCCATCTTGCAGACGAGCTTCCATTCCTCGGCCGTGACCGGCTGAACCGACAGGCGTGAGTATTTCACCAGCGCCATGTCTTTGAGTTTCGGCTCCGCCTTGACGGCCGCAAGCGTCACCGGTTTCGGCAGCGGCTCGACTGCTGCGGTGGTCACGGCGACCCAGGGCTCGCCTTTTTCGGCAGTCGGATCCGCATAGGCGTCGCGGATGATCTCGCCGATGCCGACCACCTGCTTCTCGGCGCCGGTGTGATAGAAGAAAAACTTCTCGCCCTTCTTCATCTCCTTGAGATGCCGCCGCGCGGTGAAATTGCGGACGCCGCTCCAGGGCTCACCCTTGGCGTCGCGCTTGACCTGGTCGTCCCAGGAGAACTCCTCGGGCTCGGTCTTCAGGAGCCAAAACGCCATAATTATCCCTCCGCTTTCAATGGCCGCGCCAGCAACGATTCGATCGCCGCATCGACGCTCAATGTTCCGCCAAGGAGCGCCGCGACCGCAAACGAGATCGGCATGTCGACCGAGCGCTCGCGCGCCATCTCGACCAGCACGGACGCCGTGAAGGCGCCTTCGGCGAGGCCGGTGGTGCCGTGGATCGCGTCGGGCTTGCGGCCGCGGCCGAGATTGACGCCGAACGTGAAATTGCGCGACTGCGGGCTCGTGCAGGTCAGCAGCAGGTCGCCGAGGCCGGACAGGCCCATCATGGTCTCGGCCTTCGCCCCATAGGCCTTGCCGAAACGCACCAGCTCGGCGAAGCCGCGCGTGACCAACGCCGCCGCGGCGCTGGCGCCGAGCCCGCGGCCGTTGACGACGCCGGCGGCAATCGCGAGCACGTTCTTGGCGGCGCCGCCGATCTCGACGCCGCGCACATCGGTCGAATGGTAGGGCCGAAAGCTCGCCGAGCCGACCGCCCGCGCCAGCTCGCCCGCGAGCTTGCCGTCGCGTGCCGCGAGCGTCACCGCGGTCGGCATGCCGCGCGCCACGTCGGCGGCGAAACTCGGTCCCGATAGAATCGCCGGTACCGCATCGGGCGCGGTTTCGGCGATCACCTCGCTCATGAATTTCCTGGTGCCGCGTTCGATGCCCTTGGCGCAGACGATCACCGGCGTGTGCGGCGCGATCAAGGGCGCGAGCGCCTTGGCGACCCGGCGGACCGCCTGTGCGGGTACCACCAGCAAGATGGCGTGAGCGCGCACCGCTTCGGCGAGGTCCGCCGCAATGGCGATGCTGTCGTCCAGTCGCACGCCGGGCAGAAAAAGACTCTCGCGCTTGTTCGCGAGCTGTGCCGCGTTGGCGGCATCGTGCTCCCACAGCGTCACCTTTCGCCCGGCGCGCGCGCAGGTCAGCGCCAGCGCGCTGCCCCAGGCGCCGCCGCCGATGACCGCGATGTGGTCGAAGGCCATCGATTACAGCAGCTCGCCGCGCAACAGCTTTGGGACCTCGCCGACCAGACCCGCCGCCTCGCGGATAAACAGGCGCTTGAGGTTCGGCACGCGGTCGACCAGGCCGAGACCGACGTCGCGGGCAAAGCGCAGCACGTCGGAGCGGTTGGAGAACAGGCGATTGAGGCCGTCGGTGGCGAAGCCCATCGCCATCGTGTCGAACCGCCGCCAGCGCTGGTAGCGCTCGAGGACGCTCGCCGAACCCGGATCGAGCCCGAGCCGGGCGGCATCGACGACCACCTCGGCGAGCGCGGCGACATCCTTCAATCCCATATTGAGACCCTGGCCCGCGATCGGATGAATGACATGCGCCGCGTCGCCCACAAGGGCGATGCGCTCGGCGATGAACGAGCGCGCGACGAAGAAGCCGAGCGGATGCGTGCGCCGCGCGCCGACGATGCTGATCTCGCCGAGATGCAGCTTGAAACGCTGTTCGAGCTCGGCATGGAAGGCGTCGTCCGGGAGCGCCATGATGCGCTCCGCCTCGGCCGTCGCCTCGGTCCATACGATCGAGGAACGGCGGCCCTTGAGCGGCAGGATCGCGAACGGGCCGGCCGGGAGAAAATGCTCCTCGGCGCGTCCCTCGTGATCGCGCTCGTGGCTCACAGTGGTGACGATCGCCGACTGGCCGTAATTCCAGCCGTGCGTGGCAATGCCGGCGGCGGTGCGGATCGAGGAGCGCGCGCCGTCGGCGGCGACGAGGAGGCGCGTCGAGATGGCGCTGCCATCGGCGCATGCGGCGTCGATGGATTGTGCCGAGGCGCCGTGCCCATCCCATCGCGCGACCGCCGTAGGGCGAAGCGCGACGCCGACCTCCCGCGCTTTGGCGGCGAGAGCATCGACGAGCAATCGGTTCTCGATCATGTGGGCGAACGGTTCGCCCGGTTCGATCTCGCCGGCGAAAGTGAGAAATACCGGCCGCACCGCGTCGTCGAGCCGGCTGTCGGTGACGACCATGTCGAGGATCGGCTGCGCCGCGTCACGCACGCCCTGCCAGACCCCGAGCGTCTCGAACAGCCGCCGCGCCGCGGCGACGATGGCCGAGGCGCGCTGGTCCCCGGAGCGGTTCGCGGCCAGCGCCGGATCGGCCACGGTCACCGCGAACGAGGGCCCGAGCGCCTGCCGCAAGGCGATCGCCAGCGTCAGGCCGGCAAAGCCCCCGCCCGCAATCAGCACATCCGCGTCAGTGCGCGCCATGGCGGCGATCCTACCACGATTGCCCAGGCCGACTTGACCCCGGAACCGTTCCCGTATGCAAGGAAGCGCGGCGGCGCCGCGCCCGGGGAAAGGTTCGTCGAGGGGAGACATCATGGCCTCCGCCATCCAGGACGTGGTCGAGATCCTCAATCTCGAAACGCTCGAGCTCAATCTGTTTCGCGGCCGTTCGCCGCAATCGAACTGGCAGCGCGTATTCGGCGGACAAGTCATCGGCCAGGCCCTGGTCGCGGCCTGCCGCACCGTCGAGCAGGTGGCGCTGCGGCCGCCGCACTCGCTGCACGCCTATTTCCTGCTCGGCGGCGATCCCAAGGTGCCGATCATCTACGAGGTCGACCGCATCCGCGACGGCCGAAGCTTTACCACGCGGCGCGTGGTCGCCATCCAGCACGGCCATGCGATCTTCTCCATGTCGGTGTCGTTCCACGTCGACGAGCCGGGACTTTCGCATCAGTTCACGATGCCCGACGTGCCGAGGCCTGAAACACTGCCGAGCGAAACCGAGATCAGGGAACGCGTGCTGCCGCTCATGCCCGATGCGGTGCGCCGCTATTACGAGCGCGAGCGGCCGATCGAGCTGCGTCCCGTCGAATACCGCCGCTATCTCGGCGAGAAATACGAGGACGGCCGCTTTCACATGTGGATTCGCGCAACCGGCCGCCTGCCCGACGAGCCGGCGATCCACCAATGCGTGCTGGCCTACGCGTCCGACATGACCTTGCTCGATGCCGCACTCATCGCGCATGGACGCAGCGTGTTCAACGAGGACATCATGGCCGCAAGCCTCGACCACGCGCTGTGGTTCCACCGCCCCTTCCGTGCCGACGAGTGGCTGCTCTACGCCCAGGACAGCCCGAGTCTTGCCGGATCGCGCGGCTTCTCCCGTGGCTTGATCTTCGCGAGCGACGGCACCCTGGTCGCCTCAGTCGCGCAGGAAGGCTTGTTGCGGCAACGCCGAACCGCGCCGGCCTAGAGCCTAGAGCGGCAGACCTGTGCGAAGCTTGCCCGGGTCCAGCATTATCCGCTTAATTCCTGGGCCCAATGCCTATATGGTGTGCGTCGACGCCGTTCCGGCGCAGCGGATGCTGTCATGAAACTCGTTGTTGCGATCATCAAGCCATTCAAGCTCGAGGAAGTGCGCGACGCCCTTCTGGGCATCGGCATTCACGGCATGACCATCATCGAGGTCAAAGGATACGGCCGGCAGAAGGGCCATACCGAGATTTATCGCGGCGCGGAATATGCGGTGAACTTTTTGCCGAAGCTGCGCGTCGAGGTCGCCGTGACCGACGAAGAAGTCGACAGCGCCGTCGAGGCGATCAGCAGCGCCGCCAAGACGGGACAGATCGGCGACGGCAAGATTTTCGTCACGCCGATCGATCAGGCCTTGCGCATACGCACCGGCGAAACCAACGCCGACGCGCTCTAGCAAGGCCATTTTCTTCCGGGGGGAACATCATGAGGGTGGCATCGTACGCACGCGCGGCGGCTGCGGCCGGGGCGCTCACGCTCCTTGCCGGCGCGCCGGTCATGGCCCAGCCCGCAGCCAAGATCGAACCGGCCGACACCGCCTGGATGCTGACGGCGACCGCCCTCGTGCTGATGATGTCGATACCGGGCCTCGCGCTTTTCTATGCGGGCATGGTGCGCAA
>Ga0182024_10003841_pt1 | contig 35215 bp, 31 predicted proteins | sample P32metaG_FD_120480 | JGI IMG/M metagenome (GOLD analysis project Ga0182024, IMG submission 120480) | Permafrost microbial communities from Stordalen Mire, Sweden - P3-2 metaG (Illumina Assembly) | ecosystem: Environmental > Terrestrial > Soil > Wetlands > Permafrost | place: Sweden: Stordalen...
GAACGGCGCCGCCGAGGCACAAAAAACCGATGCCACCACTCTGACTTTCGAGTGGTGGCACAGAGCTGAATATCGATCGTGTATATCGGGCTGTCGCCGCTCACACCAGGCGGCGGATTAGGGTGGCTGTCAAGAAACCAATGTTAGTTGATAGGGTTACGTGGAAATCCAGGCTAGTCATCCATGCCTGGGCGTTGGCGCTGCTGTTTCTTTACCGAAGTTTCTCGCTTTGCTTCCACTCGGCGCTCTTTCATGGCGCGGCTGGGCTTGGTTTCTCTTCTTGGAGTCGGGGCTGCTACGACAGCAACAATCATGAGGCGCAGCTTCTCCATGCAGTCATCAAAGTTGCGACCCTGATCGCGAAATTTTTGGCTGGTCACAATCACTTCTCCATCGAGCGTAATTTTGCTCTTGTACTTGGTGAGAAATCTCAACTGAATTGGACCGGGCAACGTATCACTGCTTCTCACAGCCCAACGCAGAATCACTTTGCTGTTTACCTTATTAACATTCTGTCCACCAGGTCCGCCGCTGCGGGCGTAACTGATGTCGAATTCCTTAAGAGGTATTTCGATGTAGTCATTGATAGTAAGATGATCCATTGGCTAATCATACAGTGCTCGGCTAAGGCAAATCAGTTCCGTTCAAGTGTCATTGGACACTGCTTATTCGGTAGCTGATGATTTTGCAGGAGAAAAGCGTATTTAAATACTTGCTGGAAGAATGATGAGCTGTGGAGATGTGTACGACATTATGTCCACGTCTCTAATAGGACCAGTTCTGAAGCAGGCCGTGAGCAGGGCCCTGAATTGGCCAGCATGAAGTTTGGCGAACATGAATTGAGCAGCGTACAGTTGAGAAAATTTGCGACTGACGCCCTGAAAAATCCTTGCAATGAACATAATAACCTCGAACACTGACTTGCCATCAATGGGAGTTTGTATGTTTTGCATGTTTATGTCTTCGCTGGTTCGGATCTGAAACCTGTCGCCATTCTGCAGGCTCTGGGCGCTAAACCATTTTTCAGATGGTGATGGATCCGTTGTGTTGGAATCGGACGTGTCGGCCTGTGGCGCGCCAAGCTCTGACGGCTCAGCTTCGTCAAGAGCAGGCGCTGTCTCGATGTCGCAAACTGGATTAAGCACCGGCGATGATTCACAGCTGGGTTTGAAGAGCACTTTCCTCATCAAGGAGCAGTGAACCGACTGCTGGTCAGTGGGCGTGAAGAATCCCTCTATGACTGACCGCACCTTATGAAGCCATCTCAATGCGGTGGCGTGCGAGATACCTAATTCTCGCGCCAGCTCGGCCGCAGAACTAGGGGCGTCACTGGCTGCATCGAAGATAATTTGAAAAATCGTGGTTAGTGGTATCTGCGCCCGCTCAAAGAGCGTTCCAGCAGTTAGAGATTCTTGATCATGACAGGATGCGCAGACAACAACTCTTTCGCGCGTAGAGATACCGGTATACTCCGTGCCACCACAATGAGGGCACTGGTATGAATCCCCATACTTCAAGAGTCTGAGCAGCTGAAGACAACCTTCAATGGTATTTCCCAACTCGCGGAAGTGCAGATCCATGTCCATGTCTGAACGCCTCACCAATCTATCTATATGTTTAAACGTCGGCGGAGTGGAAATGGTTCAAAGAAATTGCGCTATCTTCGATATCATTGATCTAATACTGTGGCGATGAATATTCATCTACGCAGCAGCGATCGGATACTGTGCCGATGAATATTCATCTGCGCAGCAGCGATTGGATACTGTGCCGGTGAATATTCATCTACACAGCTGCGATTGGATACCGCGCCAAGTGTCCCGCTCAGCCGGGCGCTCCCTGCTTGGCTGCTTGGCTGTCAGCGAGCCGCTTCCAACGCCATAGAATAAAAGCAGTGAGCGGAATCGTAATGGCCAGAGCAATGCCAAATTCATCGATGAAATACTTGGTCCATTGCCTGTCTGTTGTTGCCGGAGTGAAGAAAAGTTCGATGAAATTGTTGTGACTTGTGTGCAGAAGAACGCACGGCCAAATGCTGCCGGATCTAAGTCGAAACCATGTCATGATGAAGGCGAAGCCTACCACCATTGCCGTAAAACAGAAAATTGCATAAAGAATGGGAAGCCCGTGGTTGTTGTAGCCAGTAAAGAGAATTGCCGGATAGTGCCAGACTGCCCAGACAATTCCACTTATCCAGGCGGTTTTCAGCTTACTCATCGAGGCAGCCAGTTGAGGCACCAGATAGCCACGCCATCCAATCTCTTCACCCAGCGTTGCAAGTCCAGAAGGGATCATGGCAAAGGTGCCAATCCAGACCACGTCTGCCACAGTTGCCAAACGAAGCGGCAACTGTGGAAACTTTTCTGACACTGCGGTGAGAAAATTCGGATTAGGAAAACCGCCCATACCAGACAACCAGACGGGCAGATAAGCACAAAGAGAGTAAACAACCGGTAGCAAAAAACCAGCCAATTCATACTTCCAATTCGCTGGTTTCCAACCCATTCCCTTCAATCCCGTGCGCCTGCATAGCCTTATCAGCAACGCCGAAACTCCAGGGCACCACATGAGGGCGACAATCAAGTGATGTTCCGTCTGGGCCGCATGTGACCCGGACAAGAGAATCCAAAAGATCGAACTCAATCCAAAAGTGAGCGCAAGAAAGAGAATTATCGATTTAGTTTCGCTACTCATCAATTTTCCGACTTCTGTACATTTGTTCTGTTCTGCTCCGCTCTGTTCCAGTCCGCGCCGCCGCTCTGTGCTGTCCTTCTCTACCTTCTCTATTCTGTTCGTTGTGTATCATTGCCAAGATGACGACAATAAGATACTATCTAATTATCGTTGTTTTAACGGAACCGAACTAATGTTTAAACCCTACAGCTGGCTCCCGGTATTTCGAATACGTTAGTGCGTTGCACTAGCGGAGCCCCTGTAGTTCAATGGTAGAACAGCCGATTTATGCTCGGTTTAGCGCCTGATTAGCGCATGGTTGTGGGTTCAAGTCCTACCAGGGGCATTAATTTTCTTGGCACTGTATATGGTGTCAGGTGAGCTTTTGGCCAGCAAGCATGACTGGCTCAGTCTTTGTCGATTGTTTGATTGTTTCACAAGCTCGGTCATTGCGTGGTCGCACCAACACCAGCGCCGGCTACAGCCGATGATGGGCCGTTTGTCGAAGTGGGGTCGCACTGGCGGGCGACAAAATCTACCGCTGATCTGATATGAATGTCTCGTTGAGGGAACGGCACTTCAATATTTGCTTCTTTGAATTTGTCGAATATGGCGAAATACAAATCGCTTTTTAGAGTCATGGGAGTTGTGCAATAAGATTCTGTCCAGATGCGCAGCTCAAAATTCAAGGCGGAGTCTCCAAAGCCGATGAAGATCACTTCCGGGGCAGGGGTCTCAAGCACGCCAGGATGAGCTTTGGCTGCTTCCAGCAAAATTGAGCGAACTTGTTTGGGATCGCAATCATAGGCGGTGCCTATGGGCATTGCGAATCTAATTGTTTTGTTGCTGTAGCTCCAATTGATCACTCGGTTGTTGATGAACTCGGAGTTTGGAATGATGATTTCAATATTGTCATTGGTGCGCACTGTAGTGGCTCTCAGTGCAATTTTGATCACATCTCCATTGATGGTGCCAACTTCTATTCTGTCTCCTACTTTGATCGGTCGCTCCAAAAGAACGATAATGCCGCTGACAAAGTTGGTCGTAATTGTTTGCAGACCAAAGCTGACACCCAGTCCGAGCGCCCCTACCACCACAGTTAGTGCGGAAAGATCGACCCCGACAGTCTGCAAAATTATGATGCTGCCCAAGCCAATAACGCTGTAGCGAAGAATCGAGCCAATCGCTTCGCGAATGCCAAGGTCGATGCGGTTGACGAAAAATAGATGGGAAACCATCCAGTTTTGCATGCGGCTGGTGGCAACTACCAGCGCCGTCCACAAAATCACCAGATAGCAGATCGATTCAAGACTGAGCGACGCTTTGCCTATGTGGATTATAGGATTGCTGAAAAGCGGCACTAAGTGGGCGCCAACCCGATAAGCAATATAATCAAGTGAGGCGGCGCCAAGCATCAACTCCGCCCCGACCAGCAGGAAGAGAAATTTGGTTATCGCTGAAATCCAAAACTGCCAATCTTCTTTCACCTTTGCTTTTTGCAAGATTGGCAGGATGTATCGATGGCGAAACCATTTTTCAAGCTTCCACCAGAGGAAGAATCCCAAAAGCAGAAGCACCAGAGTGCCTACCGTTATCTCGGCGGGGCCGCTAAAGAACAGACGGTGCTGCAAGATCTCGGTCGCTTGGCGGACGAAGTCGTCAAACATTGCAGATGCCTCAGGTTGCTTTAAGGATCAGGCTGCTTGAATAATGCAAAGCTCGGTGCTCATCAAACGATTAGGGAGTAGTATCAACAGGCTCTGCCGTCGACCAGGTGTTGACGAACAAAGGTCTGAGACTGTTGAGAGCCGCGGCAATAGCTGATCCGTTATTGAGCAATGTCGCTCCCGCAGGACCAACCATGCCGAATGCCGCCAGTCCGAGCCCGGCGGAGTTGGGCACCACAGCTAGTGTCAAATTCTGGCGCACAAGATCCATGGCGCTGCGGGCAATTTTAATTGCTTCCGGCAATCGTCTCAAATCGTCGTCAGTGAGCACGACATCAGCACTCTGTCGAGCTGCTTCCGTGCCGCCATGCAAAGATACCGCTACATCAGCGTGGGCCAGAGCCGGTGAATCGTTTATGCCATCTCCGACGACAGCGACCGTGAATCCCTGTGCTTTCAGCTTGCTCACTAGTTCCGCTTTATGCTCGGGAAAAGCTCTAGCCATCACGTCTTTGATGCCGCAAGCGCAAGCGACTGTTTGGGCCGCCGACTCACTGTCTCCTGTGGCCATCACCATTTTCCGCACGCCGAGCCGCTTCAACTGTTTAATCGCCAAGACAGCCTCATCGCGCACAACATCGGAATAGACGATCATGCCACTGAGCTTGCGATTGACTGCAATATAGGCCATCGATTCACCCGCACGCACTACGTGAGCCTCAGTCGTCTTGGCCGCACTTGTGTCAATGCCTTCTACATCCATCAGCCTCTTGCTGCCCACTATCACTTCCAGATCATTAACGCTGGCTTTCACGCCCATGCCACGCATGTGAGTTGATTGCCCGCGCTCAGGAATTTCCACATTATGATTATGGGCATATTTGACTATTGCTCGGGAAGCCGGATGGTGCAAACGCAGCTCAACTGCCGCAGCCAGCGCCAGAATCTCGTGCTCCATGCGTCCGTCAATGGAAACGACGCGGCTTACTTTCGGCTCGCCTGAGGTCAAGGTTCCCGTCTTGTCGAAAACGATGGCGTTTACGCCTGCCAGCCGCTCTAATGCGCCTCCGCTCTTAATAAGAATGCCCCGGCGCCCGGCTCGATACATGGAAGACAGCACCGCAGTTGGTGCGGCAATTCTGATGCCGGTCGAGAAGTCGAAAATCAGCATGCTCATCATGCGCACTACATTTCGGGTCATGGCAAAGCAGACACCGGCGCTTAAAAAGATGGGCACGACCGCTTTGTCGGCAACGTGAGCGGCATAGTTCTGGATTTTCGTCTCGTGCAAAGGCGCACTGTTCATGCTGTTGATCACCATTCCCGCCTTTGTTGCGGAACCGACGGCTTCGCACAGAACATGGATCTTGCCTTCCACGACCACTGTTGCGGCCATAACGTGCGAACCTTTTTCCACTTCTACAGGAACTGATTCGCCCGTCATTTTTGACTGATCGACTGAGGCTTCTCCGCTTAACACCAAGCCATCAACAGGCACCATGTCGCCAGGATAGACGACGACAATGTCGGCCAATTTGACTTCATCAACGGGCACTCTGAGGCGGCGTTTGCCCTTCACCAGCCAGGCCGATCTGCCCGACAGACCAAGCAAATCGCTGACGATCTTTTCGCACCGTCTGGCAGTCTGCTCGCGAATAAATTCACCCAGGCTAATAAGCGCCGCCATGAATGCTGCTTCTATAACTCTGCCGTTTATGATCATGACAGTGGCCGCTATGCCATCTAAGGCATCGACACCAAACTTCTTCTCCTCCGTAAGCGTGCGCACTGCTCTGCTGGCAATAGGGCAAACGGAGGCAATCAACAGTGTTTGCGAAACAATGGACGGCAGTCCTAAGGCGGTGGCAAAAAATGCAGCCGCTCCTACAGCTAATTGCACAGCTGCCGGGAAGGCACGATCGACAAACTCAAGCACATTCTGCACAAACTTGACGACAGCTGAGGGTTTTTCCGGCAAGCCGGCGATAATCTTGTCTGCCCAGAGCAAGTGATTGATTGCGTCAATGACCGAAGCTTCGTCAAGAAGCTTGCAGTCATACTGAATCACCGCGCTTCCCGCCCAATAGTTGGTTTTCACACCGATGATGCCCGGCTTGTTGCACATCGACATCAAGCAAGAACTCACCTTGGCCGGCTCTCTTTTCAGCACGTCCAGTTTGATGCGCAATCTTCCAGGAATTGAATGAACAACAGTGAAATCCAGATCGGCTGAACCAGCCGGCAAGCCATCAATGTTCTGTTCTAATTCTAGTGAAACATCGATTTTGCTCGCTTGCACGCCTGGCACGATTGAAGATATTTTCTCGCTGCTCGAATTGCAATTGGCATTTGCATTGGCGTCACCTGGAATCACCAGACTCATCCCAATTCGCCGTTGTCAGGTAACTTGGCCGGTACCTCGCTCTTGGCACTGTCGGGCGATTTGCCTGCCGGCACGTTACTCTTCGGAGTTTCAAGCAACTTTGGCGCCTGAGTCTTCGGATTCCCGGCCATTCTTTTTTGCGCTTGAAGCGCCGGATTTTCAAGAGTACCGTGATCGGTCTCTCTTTCAGTGGCAGAAACTTCTCGAACGCTGGGTCCGTGGAATTTCATGTAGCTGTCGTATGCATAATAAAAGCACACCCAGGCTGGAACTTCACCCCACCAGTTGGTGCCACGCGCTTTTGTGATACCAGCGCCGAACAAAACCATCGGCACAATCATTTTCAAATCAAGCACATTGTTGGTTGCCGCTGCCACATGCGTGTCAGCCTTGGAAAGATTTTTTCGAATCAGATGAGCCAAAATGCTCAGACCAGGAACTTCTATCGAACTTGCTTCCAAAACCGCATCGAGAACCTCTCCGGCCACACCATCCATTGCTTCGCCGAATGATGCAAGAATTTCCGGACGGTCGTCGTGTTCCACGATAACGCTGCCCGTGCGTTCGTTGATGTGGACATGGTTGACGCCAGGCACTTTTTTGAGAGACTCTTTCACTTCCTTCAAAGTGTGATCGCTGCGATGATCCTTGGGTAACTTGAGCCTGGTTCTGTGCGGAAGATGTTGCTTTACGCCCGCCGATTTAACCGTTAGTTTGCGCGTCGTCATGTGCTGATAACTCCCTGCCAATTAATGGTTAGGGGTAACCAACCCAACAATTTCGGTCGGTTACCACCAACAAGAAATACTGATTTTATTCGTGAGCTTTATGGGTTTTGGCAGCGCTCTTGCGCTCCGCTTTCACTTCCGCAACCACATCTGAGGCTTCTTCTTTGATCTCAGCCGCGAGGTCCTTGACACCTTCGCCAACCGCAATGCCGGCCTTGGCGATTTCCTTGGCCACTGTGCGGATCATCTGGCGCCCGCCTGGCATCGCCAGAACTACAACTGCCGCCAGTCCCCATGGTCCGATTGCCAATTCCATAATCTCTTCCATTATTTCTATCTCCTTGCTTTGCGTTATAACCAGGGATCTCCCGCGCGGCGCCCCTGGCAGGCGACGAAAAAGCGACTTGTCCTAGATCGGCAGCGCTCTTTCTCAAATAGCTAATTTGTTTATCATAGCGGGCTATCGCCTCACGGCGGGAGCCCTTCACTAAATTCTTAACTAATTATCGCAATTGCCATGCAACCAGAAGGTCGCCTATGCAGCAGGCACTCCACCGACTTGTCGTTGCGACTGCCGGTGGGCGATGCCAGGCGCCACCATATATGGTGAATGCGGGCAATGAAGTTAGCGCACGCCAAGCAATTCGACGTCAAAGATAAGGGTGGCGTTCGGTGGAATCTGAGGAGGCCTGCCGCTGGGCCCATAGGCCAGGTTGCCGGGAATAGTCAACTTGCGCTTGCCGCCGACTTTCATGCTGGCCACACCTTCATCCCAACCTTTGATAACTTGGCCCTGACCAAGCACAAATTCAAAAGGCTGGCCGCGGTCCACGGAGCTGTCGAATTTCGTACCGTTGGTGAGCCAACCTGTGTAATGCACCTTGACGGTTTGACCTTGTCTGGGTGAAACGCCGTCGCCGACTTTCGCGTCAGAATATTTAAGACCGGTCGGACTTGTGACTGGCGCTGGATTTGCTTGTGCCATTTTAAGAATATCCCCCCTGTGTTTTTGTGCGAGTGACGGCGCGGCGCCTGAGATGCAAAGAATTGCACAGATGGCTATTGAAAGAGTTCTGGTTGTCATGATGTCATCGCTCGTGCTTACTATTAGGTGGTAATTATATCTAGATATTCTGGATATCTAATCGGTCCTATTCAACAACACCAGTTTTCATTGAAAGCGACCGCCTGTGGCGGTAGTGAGCCTACCTTGGCAGACACGACTTGCTGTATCCTAATGGCGTGCCGTGTTTGCGGAATCCAGAGGTAGTTTAGTGACACGTCTGCTTGTCGTCGATGACCATATTCAAACGCGAGAAGAGATAGTTCGGCAGCTGAGCACCGGTGGAGTGATAAAAATTGTCGGCGAAGCCGGCACTTCTGACGAAGCCTTGAAAATGGCGCGCGAGCTTTTGCCGGACATTGTCTTGCTTGACCTGCACTTGCCCGGTCTGATCTCGACAGTTGATCTGATTAAGAAATTGACGACGCTGCGAAATGTGAAGGTTGTCATGTTCGCCAGCCAGGGCAAGGCTTCAGACGTTCAAGATCTTTTAGATACCGGTGCTGTCGGCTACATTCTCAAGAGTGACTCGCCGGCCCTTATAAGGATGGCACTTTTGATGGTCATGAAAGGGTCTAAAGGCGTTGTCTCTCCTGCTCTTCCGCGTCATATCACGCGATTGACGCCGGAAGAAAGAAGCGTTTTGCGTAGCATCACAATGCGCGGAAAGTTAGCAAAGGCAGCTGCCAGAATGGGGATGGAAGAGGATCGACTGAACACTATAGTTGGTCAGTTATGCGAAAGAATTGAATTGGACAGTGCCGAGAAACTCGTGAAATGGGCGAAAAAGCACGGCTTCTAAGACTCTCTAGCTAAGACGCTAAGGCTCAAAAGACAAGCGGTCACTGGTCATTCGACCATTGCTTGTGTGACATTCAAACCGAACAAAACCGCTCCCAAAATCAAAGCGACCAGTTCCCCTGTGCTAAAGGCTTGCCGCACAATCGTTCCCGTTGGCTCCTGTGAGTGCCAGTAAGAATTGATCCAGCGCTGCGCAACCAGAAGTGGTATCACTGCCAACAAGTATAAGAGCCGCCAGGCACCAGGTAGTTTAGCCAGACAGAAAAAGCCGACCATGGCAGCCGTCATCAAGGCGCCAACCAGCCAGGCATTCTTTCTCACCGGGCTATTGTCGGCATTGAGAGAAGCTGTGGCAGAAAAGAACGTCGTCGTCAAGTAAAGCTGCAACAACGGTATCAATGTGCCGGCTGCTCTTGCCAGCGAGTTGCCCTTAGTAAAATACTGGACCGTGTCGTCGCCAATGTTGAGCGACGCCATCGGCGCTGCCTGGGCGCTCAAATCGCGCCAATTTTTGTAAAACCAGACAATTCCGTAAGCCGACATCGTGAAAGTGAACAGCACTGCCACGTGCCATATCGGTTGCGCTTTGGATTCCGGTAGATCGTCACTCATCACGTCAAAAGCATATTAGACGCATGCACACCTAATTGTAAGAAAAGGCTCAGGTATTAGCTTTATCATTGGCGCGTCATAGATAATTCTATTTACAAATGTGTGGGCATGCTTCCGATTATCTGGGGGGAAAATGGTCAATTCTGTCGTTTTAGTTGGTCGAGCTGGTCGTGACCCGGAAATGCGTTACTTTGAATCAGGTCGTGTCAAAACCACATTTTCGTTGGCCGTCAATCGACCGACAAAAGAGAAAGAGACAGATTGGTTTGATATCGAAATCTGGGGACGGCAGGCGGAAATAGCCGGAGAATATGTGCGCAAAGGCAGTTTGATTGGCATTGAAGGTCGGCTTGACTTCAGCCGTTGGACTGACGACGCAGGCAACAAGAATGTCAAACCCTACATTAACGCGAATGGTCTGCGACTTTTGGGTAGCAAAAAAGATAACGCTGGCGGTGAAGTCACGACCGAATGACTTGCGTTAGAGGAAAATCTCTCAGAGTGAGTCTTCATGAACGCTGTTGGGCCGGTTGATTACGCGATTATAGGCATCTATTTTGTCTTTGTAATCGGCGTTGGTTTTTTGCTCAAGAAACAGATGGTGAGCAGCGAGGATTTTTTTCTTGCTGGTCATCGCATTCCCAGTTGGGTGACTGGATTAGCGTTTATATCGGCTAATCTGGGCGCCATTGAAGTGATGGGAATGGCAGCCAATGCCGTTCAATATGGCATCATGACGGCGCACTTTTATTGGCTTGGCGCCATTCCGGCGATGGTTTTTCTGTCCATTTTTATGATGCCGTTTTACTACGGATCGAAAGTGCGCAGCGTGCCTGAATATCTTAAGATGCGCTTCAACGAGCCGACACGCGCATTGAACGCGGTTTCCTTTGCCGTCATGACAGTGCTAATGTCAGGCATCAACTTGTATGCAATGGCATTGGTGTTTCAGTTGCTTTTAGGCTGGGACATGAACGCCTCCATTTTTGTCGCTGCCGGAGTGGTTTTGGCCTACACCATCCTTGGTGGCTTGACCTCTTCCATCTACAACGAAGTGCTGCAATTTTTTCTGATCGTCTTTGGCTTGCTGCCAATTTCTATTATGGGTTTGGTGCAATTCAACGGTTGGAGCGGCCTGGTCAGCCATTTCAAGAATCCTGGTTTTGGACATCTGTGGATGCAAACCGGCAGCGCCGCCAATCCTATGGGAGTGGATTGGATTGGACTTGTATCCGGATTGGGATTTGTGCTTTCGTTCGGATATTGGTGCACTGACTTTTTGGTGATTCAGCGCGCGCTGGCTGCCGAGAATTTGCAAGCGGCACAACGCACTCCGTTGATTGCAGCTTTTCCTAAAGTGTTTTTCCCACTTTTGACGGTTGTTCCCGGCTTGTTGGCTCTGGTGATGATTCCTGATTTGGGACCGCAGCCGGGACCACATTCCTACAACATGGCGATGCCTTTGATGCTGGTTAAGCTGTATCCGACGGGCATGCTGGGCATCGGACTGACGGCGATGCTGGCCAGTTTTATGTCGGGAATGGCTGGCAATGTCACCGCATTTAATACCGTGTGGACTTACGATATTTATCAAAGTTACATCGGTAAGAACAAAAGCGACAAGCATTATTTGTGGATGGGGCGTGTGGCGACCGGCGCCGGCATTCTGATCAGCATCGGTACTGCTTATCTCTCCATGAGCCACAAGAGCATCATGGACTACATGCAGCTGATCTTCACTTTCTTCAATGCTCCGCTGTTTGCCACTTTTTTGCTTGGCATGTTCTGGAAGAAAGCGACTCCCTGGGGGGCATTCTGGGGACTGGTACTGGGCACGATATCATCGGGCATCCACTACTTGCTCACGCTCAATCATTCAATTGTATATAGCTCGGAAATGGCAGCTAATTTCTGGTGCGCTGCCATTTCCTGGCTAATTTGTTTTGTGGCGACCATCTTAATTTCTTTCTTCACCAAACCCAAACCTGAGAGCGAGCTCAAAGGATTGGTCTGGGGCATGCCGAGTGCGGATGAGGCCGCCGTTGCCGAACCCTGGTACAAACGCCCGGTCGTGCTCGCTGTGATTGTGCTCTTACTTACTTTAGCCTGCAACTTTATTTTCTGGTGATACCATGCTTGATGTCAGACAACCAATCGGTCTCTTATTCGCAATCTACGGATTGATTTTGGTGGCAAACGGACTGATTCAACCGATCCAAACTGTAATTCCAGATCACAACATCAGCTTCAATCTTGACCTTGTCTGGGGCGGATTGATGGGACTCTTCGGCATGATGATGTTGGGCTTAGCGGCCTCAGAAAAGAAGAAGAGTCCGCCGCCCGATGCTCATCCAAAAGAGTCCGGTCCATGATCTCCTTGAATTTTAAGATCGACCCGTCTGCGCTGGCATTCACACATTATGTTCTTCCTCCCTAGATCATCCCTCCGGCAATGAAAATTGCAAATCCATTCAGCCCTTTGTGCAACGTGCCGTGGTACATGCGAACTAGTCGAATATTCAGTTGGCGAGAAATCATTACTCCTGCAGTATGGACCAGCTGGTAAATCGGCTGCTGACCTCATGGGCAGCCTGGAGACGCTCGCTGCGAAGTTGCAGCAGGACCCTACTTGCGCCAGGCGGAGACGCAATTGCTGCCCAGTTGGCGTCATATACCAAGCAGAAAGGCAAAAAGAACATAAATGATTTTCTTCAGCGAGCCGATCAGCTGCTGCAGAAAAACTCAAAATCATAAGCGCAGCAACCGTTTCCGGGGTTCACATTGAAAGAGCGTATCATTACCGACTGAGTGGTCCGAAATCAGGGTAGATCATCTAGGTGGATGACTGGGCCCGGCGGCTCTAAGGAAAACAGTGGCAAAAATCATTGTAGTTGAAGATGACGAATTTCTAGTGGATGTGGTTAAGCTTCATCTTGAGCAGGAAAGTCATGTTGTCGACGCATTCGTCGATGGCTTGGAAGCGCAAAACTTCATTCTATCCAATCAAGCCGATCTGATAATTTTGGATTGGGATATGCCCAGCCTGAGCGGCATCGAAATTCTTCGCGACTACCGCGCCTTTGGTGGCCGCTCCCCGGTGCTTATGATGACAGGCCATCACGACGTTCAGGATAAGGAGCAGGGATTAGATGATGGTGCCGACGATTATCTAACCAAGCCTTTCAACATGAAGGAACTGAGCGCAAGAGTCAGGGCTCTTCTTCGCAGATCTCAGGCGGCCATCGGCAATGTAGTCACAGTCGGTGACATTGTCGTTGACCTTGATACGAGCAAAGTACTCAAAAGTGGACGGGCAGTCACTCTTGTACCGAGAGAATTTCAACTGCTTTCTTATCTGATCAAAAACCGCAAGGAAGAACACCAAAGCCATGAGCTGCTCAGCCGTGTTTGGTCCAGTGACTCTGAGATGACAGCGGAGGCATTCTACAATGTAGTGCTGGGGCTCCGTAAAAAGCTCGACCCGGACGGGCAGATCCTGCGCATTGCCGGCATCATGAACACTGGCGAGTTTAAGGCAATGTCCGAGACTGACGTGGATCCGATGATTGGCCGTGTCCTGAACAACAAATACGAAATAATTAAAGCCATCGGCAGTGGTGCTTCCGGCCAGATATATAAGGGCAAGCACATAATGATGAACATGAATATTGCCATCAAAGTTCTGGCACCTCAGCTGAGCACTCAACCAGAGTTAGTAAGACGTTTTGAGCGCGAGGCTAAAGCAGCCGGCTTGCTCAGGCACAAGAATGTGCTGATTGTGCACGACCTGGGACTGACGGAAGAGTTGCAGCCCTATATGGTGATGGAGTATTTAAACGGCTTTAGCCTGTCTGAACTGCTTGCACAAAACGGCAAGTTGTCCGTTGGAGACAGCGTCGAGATTGTCTCTCAAATCTGCCAGGGGATCGGAAAAGCCCATCAAGAAGGTCTCGTGCACCGAGACTTGAAGCCGGGAAACATCATGCTCATTGCCGAAGGCGAACACGCGTTCACGGTCAAAATTGTCGATTTCGGCTTGGCTCAATTGATCAGACCCGAGGAAAATGAGAATCTCACTCAAAGCGGCTCACTGATTGGCACACCATCTTACATGAGTCCGGAACAATGCCGCTCCGAGCCGACGGATCATCGTTGTGATATCTATGCAATCGGTTGCATGCTCTATGAAATGCTGACCGGCGAAAAACCATTCCAGGCTACAAACATAATTGAAATATACATGAAGCACGCGCAGGAGCCTCCGCCGCCTTTAGTCTTGGGCGACGTGCACCCGGTAGTACGCGATCTACTGCAACAGATTGTGCACCGCTGTATGGAGAAGAAGAAAGAAGATCGCTATCAGACAGCCGAGCAAATGCTTTTCGATTTATCCATGCTGGAAGCAGCCGTACATTGATGGGTGAGATCATCTAGATGTCGATTCTTCCATTCAAACCCTCTGTGGGCAACGCTCAGGAGCTTAAATGCCCGCAGTGCGGCAAACCTAAGACTGCGCAAAATGTCGGCTCGTTCACCAGCTGGATCTTTCAAGAGAGCACATGTGACTGCCCCGTAGTTGCCGACGAACAGGGTGAGAGCAAGCAATCAGATTTGCCTGCGGAACTCAAAATAGACCTGGGAGATGCGTACGAAGTCATTTCATGCATCGGAACGGGCGGCATGGGCAGCGTGTTCAAAGTTAAAGACGAGGCTGATGGAAAGGAGTATGCAGCGAAAGTGATGCACTCCTTCCTCATTCGAGACGATGCCGCTGCCAAACGATTCGAACGAGAGATTCAACTGACAAAACAGTTGGCACATCCCAACATTGTCACCACTTATGCCAGCGGGGTCACCACCGATGGTGCCCCATACACGCTGATGGATTACATCGATGGCGTGGATCTGGAGAAGATTTTGGCCCAAGGAGCGATGGACACACAGCGCGCTCTGCATATCTTTATTCAAGTGTGCAATGCCATGCAATACGCGCATGAACAGGCTTTGGTGCACCGAGACTTAAAGCCCAGCAATGTACTGATTGTGCAAGGCAACGATGCCAATGAAGTCGTCAAAATAGTCGATTTCGGCATTGCTAAGTTGCTGCCTCAAGAGGATGAATCTGCCGCCAAGTTGACTCAAACAGGCGAGGTGTTTGGCAGCCCGCTCTACATGAGCCCTGAGCAGTGTAGGGGAGAGCCACTCGATGCACGTTCTGATATCTATTCGCTGGCATGTGTGATGTATGAAACTCTGGCGGGCAAGCCTCCGCTTCAGGGCGTAAACATGCTTGAGATTCTCTACAAACATATGAATGTGATGCCGGAAAGGTTGCGAAAGGGGCGCACAGATACGCGAATCTCTCAGGAACTGGAGGCGATCGTCTTCAAAGCAATGGCCAAGGAACCATCCAGCCGGTATGAATCGATGGCGGCGCTTAAGGGAGATCTGCAACGCTGTTCGAATAATGCAAACAACACTGGACTGTTCGGCAGAATATGGGCCGTCTGGACATTGAGGAAACTGCGCGCTCGACCTCTGAGCCGCAAAGAGAAGATGCTGGCGCTCACTGCCTGCTCACTGTTTGTTGTTCTTGCCGGGGTGAGTGTGTCTTTTGGAAATTTAGTTTGGCACGGCGCTAGCGCAGTCAATCAGGAGTTGCAGTGGGAAGAGGAGCGCGTGGCAACGGTTACCAAACCTCAGGGGAATGAGGAAGCCCTCAGTTTTGCCCAGCAATATTTGCGCGGTTCCGCAGGACCAGACGCAAGCATCTCTGTAACTGCCACCAGAGTAAAGCAGCTGACTTATTATGGAGGAGTTTTGGCTAGTTTTGGCTATTGGTCAGACGCTATCAATGCATATAAACTGGCTCTACAGAAGTCCGAAAAGATAAACGGCTCAGCCTCAGGCCCGACAATCGCCTTGCAAGAAGCGCTTGCTGATTGTTATTCCGGAGAATCCGATCTGGTATCGGCGGAGGCCAGTTATCGAGAACTACTGCGTCGCAGCCTGGAAAACGATCCCGTCAGTTGGAGATCGACATGGACTAGCGGTTATCTTCCGCGTGCTTACATGCAGCTGGGCAACGTCTTGTATAAAGAGCGAAAGTTCGCCCAGGCGCAGACTGAATATTTGAAAGTGCTTTCACAATCGACTGACATCGATCGAAAAAAGTCACCGCAATGGGCGATGTGTATTAGCAGATTGGCTGACACTTTTCGGATGGAAGCCGATACACTGACTACACAAGAAAATTCGAAACTGTTTAGAACAGACTGCGAAAATTCCCAAAAATATTACGAGGAGGCTTACAAAGAGTGGCTTTTGCTTGATGGCGAAGGGCATCAGAACGAAGCCGTCGCTTTGGCTTACCTGGCGCAAGCATGCCAGAGACTGCACCAAAACGATTTGGCGCAAAAATACTATCCGCTGGCAATCCGTTGCATGGAAAGTGCGTTAGGTCCAAATCATCCTTATCTGGCTATAGTCTTAAGGAACTACTCGGACTTTCTTTGGTCGACCGATCATAAGATTCACTCGATAGAAGAGCGAATTAAAGCCTGGCACATACTGACTCAGGCAAGAACTGACTAGGGCGTAATCGTTCTGCGCCGACGTCGTTCCAGGGGCGCGAACTCTAGGGGCGAGTCGGCGTCGTAGCCGGCTGTGGCTTGGTATCGTCTTTGGTATCAAGCAGTTCCGAGAATCGGCCAATGGCAGTGGTGCCCGCCAGAACCTGAATTTCGCTGGGCACTTTAGTGAAGCCGTTTGGCAGCTTATAGTCTTCTGCGGTGTAATCTTTTGCGGTCACCGAAATTGCTGTAAATGGCCGCCAAGAATGCGACTGCTCCTTCTCCAATCTGGTTTCACAATAGCTCAGTGGAAAGCCAAGATGCATGTCTTGGAGATAGCCAGACGTAATTGGTCCCCACACTTTACCCGGAATCGCAATCTCTTTGGATAACCATACTTCTTCCGATATCTGCTCGTGTGCAGCGCCCCGTTTCTTGTTATCCCAACCGCGCTTGTATTGGGTGGCCATCACTCCGGTCATTATTTTGGATTCGCCTTTCTTCCAGGCAGACATACGTATTTGCTTTTCTGCTTTTCGTCCGTAACCAAAAGCTAGAGCCTTATCGTTCCAATCTGGAAATAACATATTCGTGTACTTCTTATTTTGATCGTTGTACAACGTGGCATCCCATGGGTCGGGATGGACAACGAAACAAAACAAGGAAGTGGTCCATTTCAAGCCAAACTTGCTCCAGTCAAGGGTGAAATAACCCAGATCCTGACCGCGCATTTCGATTAGCCAGCTTTTCTCATCTGTCGCAAAAGCTTGCTGGTGGCAAATGGCAGCCAGTAGAACGGCTAGAAGCGTTGCAAGTATTGATTTTCTCTGGCACATAGTCCCCTACTTATATCAGAGAGTGCGCAAACTTTCTCGAAAGATGCACCATATGCGTGGGCTACGATGGCGAATACGTTTGCGCCTTTCAGGTTATGGGATTGCCGTTGTCTTTAGCGATGCAGTAGTATCGTTTGGTCCATGGACGTGAAAGCCAAAAGTAAAGTCAACCGGCACCGGGTGAGCCTCTTTCTTTGGCAGCGGCGGAAATGGAGCAGCAGCATTGACAGCCTTTATCGCTGCGTCATCGCAAGCTGTGTTGCCGGATGATTTTTTTACTTTGATATTGGTTACCTCGCCGTCTCGATCGACGTAGAATTGGATGACGGTCGTCAAATCCTGCTCAAAGTTGGGATACCAGTTCTCTTCGATTGTTTTTTCCAGGTAACTCTTGTATGAGGGATAATTCTTAGGCTGCAGAAATGGGTTATGTTTGGCATCAAACACCCAAAGAAGAACAGAGGCGACGATGATTAGAGATATGAGCCCGACATAGAAATTGTTGTGATGGATTTCATCCTTCGTAAGAAGCGGCCTGAACTGCTTGTCGAAGCGAAGCAAGAATACGTGGCATTGCCCGATCACTGCCGCGGCCAGGAGGAAAGCAAAGACCAACAACCTTAAAGGAGGGATGAGAAGTAAAATCACAAAAATCACCACCACTGGTGCCGGCATTTGGCGCATCTTGATCGTCAACATCAATAATGAATAGTGGAGCCAGTTTCTTGACTTGAGCGCCGACACTGCACCCACGCGGGCAGTTGTATCATCTGGCTTGAGGCGCAGTGCTTCTCTATAGTGGTCAAAAGCAGCAGCTTTGTTTCCCAGCCGCAGCTGCACTGCCCCCTTACGCACATGGGCAAGTTGGTTCTCGGCATTTATGGAAAGGGCAGCGTCCAGTGTCTCATCTGCTTCACGCACTCGGCCCAACTCCAGTTCTGCAGTGGCTTTTTGCACAAGACAGCCATCATCTAGAGGATCGCAAGCGACGCCTTGATCGGCCAGTTCCAGGGCCTTTTGATGGTTCTTTTTCATACCCTGCAGCTGTGATGCGCGCGCAAACAGATAAGATTCTTTCGGGTTAAGGCGCAATGCTTCATTGATTGCCTTTTCGGCCTCCGGCAATTTATTCAGCTGAGCGAATGTGTAGCTGAGCGTGTAATGTGCATAGGCATACGATGGTGACAGGCGTGCTGACTCCCTCGCTTCAAGGTGTGCCTGATCCGCTTTCCGCAGTACATTCAAAGTCATGCCCAGCATGGCGTGAGCCGATGCCGAATGCGGGGAGCAGACAAGCTCTTCACGCAATTCCTTTTCGGCTTGCTTGTAGTTCTTCAGCTTATAGAGGAGGACTCCACGATCGAAGTGCGCGCTCATAAATCAAAGCTTCAGGTACTTGCGGATATCATCGTAAGCTCCCCCTTCATTTGAGTAGAGAGCATAATTCTTGGCTGTGGCGAACCACTCTAACGTCGAAGGCTTTACGTCTCTCAAGCTCGACTCCAGATCTCTGGTGGTTATCGGTTTTGGATTCCCTTCCTTCAGCGCTACCTCAATTTTGGCTTCCAGTGTGATGTCCACTAACGACATCAAGTCAGCACCCGAGAAGTTCTCGGACTTCTTGGCCAGATATTCGTAGTCTATGTTTTCGCTCGGTTTGCCCTGAAGCATGATGCGCAAGATTTCTGTCCGTGCCACCTTATCTGGTGGCGGTACGAAAATGATGCGGTCGAATCGCCCGGGGCGCCTGAAGGCGCTATCCAGGTGCCATGGTGCATTTGTAGCCGCCAAAATAAGCACGCCTTCGTTGTTGGTGTCTACGCCGTCTAGCTCCGCCAAGAATTGATTGATGACGTGACGGTTGGCACCAGATTTCATAGAAGTTCTGCTGGCAGCAAGCGCATCGACTTCGTCGAAAAACAAGACGCAAGGCTTGTTGCGGCGGGCCTTGGCGAAAAACTGGTGCAGATTTCCCTCACTGCCACCAATCCAACAATTAAGAACATCATTAATGCCGACATTGATAAAACCTGCGTTGATTTCGCCGGCGGTGGCACGAGCAAGGTGCGTCTTGCCGCAACCAGGTGGACCATACATGAGGATGCCGCCGCCGATCTTTTTACCGTAGGCCTTGTAAACGTCGGGATTGGTCAAGGGAGAGATGATCTTCACCCTGATCTGATCCTTTACCGGCTCCATGCCGCCCACGTCAGCAAATTTGATTGTGGATCGCTCAACTTCATTGCCGTACTCTGCGATCGGATCGACTTCTGCTCGAAGTTTTCCGTCAATTACTTCTGAGTCTTTTCCGGCGCCGACACCAAGCCGTCTCGACAGGCTTTCGTCCGCCATCTCAGGGTTCAGCCTCAAGGCCAGCTTGTACTGGCTTACAGCCTTTTCCACCTTCCCGTCGTTTAAAAGCAAGCGTGCATGTAGCACATACGCCTGGGGGAGCGGATCCTTTTGTTCCAGCTCATCTTCCACGATCACCTGGGCTTGCATATACTTGCCCAGTTGAAAGAGAGAGGTCGCCAATCCGACTTTGACTTTGGCATTGTCTGGATCCATCGCGAGAACGGTCGTAAACTCTTTCTGAGCGTCTTCGTAGAGGCTCATGTTGTTTAGCGCCTCAGCAAGAAGAATGCGAAGCGGAACATTGACTGGTGAAACTTCGACTGCTTGTCGAAGACTGGAGATGTTGTCTTTTGTCATTAGTGCCTCGTCGCTTTGTCCCTTGCGATGCCCTGAGATTATTTGCCCTTCAATCAAGATCGCCTAAACTATTATTTAATACATATCATTTATGCATACGGGGTGTCCCAATGGAAATTTTTCAGGAATGTTTTGAAAAATCCACGTAAATTGCAAATATCGCTTTGCTCACTAATAGCATGTCTCTCCTTGCTTTCGCTGCCAGTTGGAGCGCTGACCTGGACAGACGACTACAAAGTTAGAGGCACCGGTGTGTCCGATGCTGCCATGGCCCATGGGCGCCGTCAAGTGATGCATCTGATGCGCGATCGCCCAGAGACTGAGAAATTTGTCACCGTGGGAGATGAGGTGTTCGATTGGGCGGTGCAGCAGTTCGCTGGAGCATCTACCGGTTTCAAGATTTATTGGCGCCCGGAAGTGCTAAAGAGGGCTGATGCTGCCGGCTACTCGTCTTTCTATGTAGAACCATACAAAGGTAAGCCGGCATCGATAGCGGTGGCACCAGATAAAGATGGAGAAGAGATTTGGTCCCGGGTCGTCTATGAGTTGATCAATGTGCGAAACACCAAAGAGTCACTGCGCCTGAATGATGAAGCTTGTGCCGGGAAACTTTCGAGAAACGAATATGTGCTGGCGGAAGCGAAACTAGAATATGACGCTCTTAAAGCACAACTATCATTTCTTAGAGTGCGATGGCAGCCGTTCTTAGAGAAGCGCAAGATTGCCAGTAATCCCTCTGTTTGGGGATGGCCGGATTTGCCCGACACGTTCGAAGGATTCATGGGCAAGTATACGGACCATGCGAAATATCCATGGAACCTCTATGGCGGTTACTTTGATAAGGAGATCGCCCCTTCACTCAAGGCGAAGGCAGACAAGCCTGGTGGAGCGGGCGATAGCAGCAAGGATAGCAGCAAGGATAGCAGCAAGAATAGCAGCAAGAATAGCTGCAAGGATAGGAGCAAGGATATGAGCACCGATAAGCAAAAGGAATTGCCAAAACCAACTGATGGTAAAGCAACTGACTGAGTGTTTCGTAGATCAGCTTGATTGAGATATCAAACTACAGCGGCGGACAGGGTTTTCGCGAATGGATTAAGTCCGGTCAAGCCCAGTGATTGCATCATTTGGTCATCTTCGCTTCTGTCACAGTTTGGTGTCGTCAATAATTTTTCACCGGTGAAAATAGAATTGGCTCCAGCCAGAAAGCATAGGGCTTGTTCGGATTGAGACAAACTCACGCGTCCGGCAGACAAGCGCACCATGGCGCGGGGCATTGTGATTCTGGCAGTGCCGATCATGCGCACCATCTCCCAGATTTCCACCGGTGGACGATCGGCAAGCGGTGTTCCGCTGGAAGCCACCAGGGCGTTGACTGGAACAGATTCTGGATGCTCAGGCAAAGTGGCTAATGTGTGGAGCAAACCGATTCTGTCGTCGGATGATTCACCCATGCCGATGATGCCGCCACAACAAACATTGAGCCCCGCCGCTCGCACATTGTTCAATGTTTCCAGGCGCTGTTGATAGGTTCTGGTGGTGATGATCGAATCGTAATACTCTGGACTGGTATCAAGGTTGTGATTGTAAGCCGTTAAGCCTGCATCCTTCAACTTTTCTGCCTGTGGTTGAGTAATCATGCCCAGCGTGCAACAAACCTCCAAGCCCATTGAGCTAACATCGCGCACCATATCCAGTACCGCATCGAACTGCTCATTGTCTTTGACGTCTCGCCAGGCAGCGCCCATGCAAAACCGCGTGCTGCCGGATTCTTTGGCCCGGCTGGCGGCTTCATGCACTTGCGAGGGATGCAAAAGAGGCTGCGCCTCTACTTCAGTTTTGTAGCGAGCTGATTGCGGGCAATAAGAACAGTCTTCAGGACAGGCACCAGTTTTTATGGAAAGGAGTGTGCATTGTTGCACTTTCCTCGGATCATGAAATATGCGATGGACCGATGCTGCTCTAAAGACAAGATCGAGCAGCGGCATGTTGTAGATTCCGGCAATCTGGTCGCGCGTCCAGTCGTTACGAATCATCGCGCGCTCCGCATCATATTCGGTGCTGGCGCAAGAGTCGGCTTCAGAGTTGGCGGTGGAAAGGCTGGACGCTTCGGGCATTGGTTTTCTCCTTTGGATGAATGGAGGGGTGGCGATGGATGGATGGAGGTTGGTGGATGATAGTGGACGGGAACTCACAACTGTTTCAGGACAAGGGCCATATTTTCATAGACACTGGAAAGCGTTTCTTCATCGATACAATAAGGTGGCATCAAGTAAACCGTGTTCCCCAGCGGGCGGATGAGCAGGTTGCGAGCCAGGAAGCGTTCACGCAAAATTGGCGAAATTTGATTGTGGTAATTGTCTTCGTCTTCGTTGATTACTTCAAACGCGGCTATGGTTCCGCAAAACCGGATGTTACGAATGTTGGATAATTCACGCAGATATTTTTCCGCGTATCGACGATGGAGTATTTCCATATTTTCGAATGCCGAAACATTTTCCTGCAGCAATTCGATTGATTTAATGGCTGCCGCACAGGCAATTGGATTGGCCGTGTAGGAGTGACCATGGCAGAACATGTCTGCACTGTTGTCGGACAGAAACGAATCGTAGATATAATCTTTGCAGGCGGTGACGGCAAGCGGTAAGAAACCGCCCGTGATGCCTTTGGAGATGCACATGATATCGGGGGTGGTGCTTGATTTGACGCAGGCGAACCAGTCACCAGTGCGGCCAAAGCCTGTCATCACTTCATCGTATATGAGCAGCAGTCCGGTTTCTGCGCACAGCCTTTCCAATTTCTGCAGAAACTGCATGCTGCACATTCGCATGCCACCCGCACCCTGAACAAGCGGCTCAATGAAGATGCCGGCGAACTGATTGGGAGATTTCTCCACCAACAACCTGATGGTGGCGATGACGCTGTCCTCTTGCGCGGATACGTGGTCAGCCGCTTCCGAGATTGCCGGAAAGGGAACGCTATCAAACGCGGTCATGATGGTGCGGTACGGTTGCCAGAACGGCGAGCTGCCTGCCACTGACATGGCGCCAATAGTGTCGCCGTGATAGCCGCCGGCAAAGCCGATGAATTTGTCTCGACGTTCTCCTTTGTTGCGCCAGTACTGAAAAGCCATTTTCAGCGCTACTTCCACTGCCGTCGATCCATTGTCTGAGTAGAAGATTTTTTGCAGAGCATTTGGAAAATGATTGAGCAAGAGCAGCGCTAACCGCTCCGCCGGTTCGTGAGTGAAACCGGCAAAGAGAACATGCTCCAGCTTTGATGCTTGCTCATAAATGGCACTGGCAATTTCTGCATGAGCGTGTCCGTGAATGTTTACCCACCAGCTGGAGATACAGTCCACTATCTCGCGACCATCTTCCAACCTCAGCAACGCACCGTTGCCGGAGCGCACTGCCAGCGGTGGCGGCGACGTTTTCATTTGTGTGAATGGTCTCCAGATGGATGAGCTCTTAGTTGCTACCGTCATTTCTTGCTCCTGTCAGTCTTGCGCCTGCCATGCCTCCGCCTGCCATGCCTCCGCCTGCCATTGCCTTCGCCTGTCATTTCTGGCTCCTGTCACTGCTTGTGCCTGTCAGTCTCGCGCCCGTCATACACACTTGTCTCTCCAAAACATTTTCTCCAAAGCACCGCGAAAAAGCCTCTTTCAAGCTGTGCGGAGAAATCTCAGGCAATCGGTCGCATTCGCCGATTACACGCACGTCGCCGTAGCGCTCAATGGCTATTCGATTAGCCGGATTCTTGGGACCGTTGAGCACGACGCCAAAGACATCCACCGATCGGCTACGCAACTCTTTGAGAGTTAGCAATGTGTGATTGATGGTGCCAAGGGTACTGTGCGCGACAATCAAGGTCGGCAGATTCAACCTGGCAATCAAATCAATCATCATGTGCTTCTCGTTAAGAGGAACCAGCAGCCCGCCGGCTCCCTCTACGATCAGGTGTCTATCAGAGCAGTCGGGAAGCTCAAACCGTTCAAGTTTGATTTGTACGTTGGCAATTTCTGCCGCCAAATGCGGTGACACCGGATCGTCAAAGATGTAAGTTTCTGATTTGAATTTAGACAGAGGCCGATGCGTCACCGATTTGAGAAAGTCGGTATCTGTCGGCTTGCCTGATTGAACCGGCTTCCAATAGGAGGCATCGAGCCCACACACAAGCATTGCGCAGACGAATGTTTTGCCGACGTCGGTACCGGTGCCGGTGACAAACAACTTTTCAGGGAATGTAATCATTCTCCCCTCCTGGTTATTTTTGCCTGCAAGATGCTGTAAGTGACGCTGACGCCATTCTCAGATTCGTCCGATGCTTCGTCCCATTCGCGCATAAGCGACTTCAGTTCCGGCACTGATAGAGCAGTTCCGGTCAAGCTTAAAGCAGCGCCGCTTGCTTTTAGGGAGCGAAAGAATGAAAGCGATGAAGGATAGCGCGAGGTGATTTTGTATTGCTCGTGCTCCATATTTAGTGCCAGCCGATCGCACAACTCATCAATCGTGGTCAGTTGCGGCAATGGATTTACTGTGCAAGCAACTCCAGCACGCTCGGCGAAATAGGTCCATTGTGGGAATGAATCGTTGCAAGGAACGGAGAGAAACAAGGCTCCGTGCCTGTCCAACGCATGGACCAAATTGGCTATCGTTTTTTGCAGGTCTTTCACCCACTGCAGGGTAAACGAACTGAATACGGTGCCATAGGTGTTTTGGATCTCTTTTTCAGCGTCTTGCAATAGGAAGTGGTAGTGCAGATCATTGGCTGGTGGGGATGTGCGTGCGCGCAGCTTGAAAGCGCAGTGGTCGAGCATCGTTTGTGACAGATCAGCGAATGTGATTGCTTCACCGGGAAACATGTCAATCAGCTTCTCACTCAGTAACCCGGTTCCACAGCCAATTTCCAGGAATGGAGATGGTAGGTCGGTATGGGTGTTGCGCTCGATAAAATGGCAAAGTTTAGTTGCGGCTTCGCGTTGGACACTCGCATGCTCCTCGTACAGGTCTGCGCGGCGCGAAAATTCGTAGCTGACTGTTTTCATGATCATCGATTTTTCGATCCCCTTGCATGAGCTGGAGCAAAGGCGTTTGGGGCAAAAGTGTTCAGCACCTGGTCGACGCACCAGTCCATGTACACTGTTGGCAGCGAGTGCTGCGCTGATTCCAGCACTGCCAGTGAGCTGTTCGGAAGGGATAGCTGGAGATCAAGCGCACGTGCAAGCGGCACGATCATGTCTTGCGTTCCATGCAAAATCTGGACTTTCGGAATTTGTCGCAACAGCTGGACATCCAGGTCGCATTGGTCGAGGATCTCCAAGTCAGAGAGCAACAGGTCCGTGTTGATGGGTGCGTAATAATCTATGTTCGGATCCGATTCACGCTGGAACCGCGCGCTCGAAGGATCCGAAGCAGGCGGGACGCCTGCGCTCCCGGGAATTAGTTCGAAGCCACAGTTGGCATGGAAGTCTCGCAACACTGAAACGGGATCGGTTGGCAATCTAGACAGCATCCTGCGAATTTTTGTCCGCGATAATTTCTGCTCTCTGTCGGTTCCTCCATGGAACTTTTGGAAGCTTCCAATTATCACCAATCCTTCGCATTGTTGTAGCATCGAATGCGATACCAGATGCAATCCCAGCGAGTGGCAAATGACAAGGAGTGGCTCTCTCTTCGAGTCCGGTAAGTACGTTGCCAGAGAAGGCACAGAGCGATCGCCAAAGTATCCTCTCTCGCCAACGATTACGCTGCTGCCTGGTAAAATACGCTGCAGCGTGTCACTCCAGTCTGACCACATATGTGAGTCAAATCCCCAACCGTGCTGCAGAATAATTTTCATCCCAGCGACCTTCATTCTTCGACTCCGGGCTTCCAGCGTTTGAGGCAGTCAATCAGTTGCGCGATGTCGTCCTCCACGTGATCGACCGTGATGGAGAGCCGGAGCCGTGCGGTTCCTTCGGCGACAGTGGGTGGACGAATAGCCGGAGCGAGAATCTGGTGTTGCTCTAAATACTGGCTTAATGCGAGCGCATCTTTATCGGCACCAAGCATGATTGGAATAATCGGCGTCGATCCGTCTAGTGTTTGGAAGCCCAGCTTTTTGATAGATTGCCGCAGTGACAGCGACATAGACGCAAGCCGACTTCTCTCTTGATCAAGATCAGGCACAACATCCAGAGCGGCGTCGATTGCTCCGAGCACCGCAGGCGGTAGCGCTGTCGAGTAAATCAGTCCTCCGCAAAAATTGATCAAATAATCGCGCATGAGGTTCGTGCATGCAATATAAGCGCCAAAGGAGCCCATCGCTTTACTGAATGTGCCCATGGCAATGTCCACTCTACTGCCTCCACAAGCCAATCCCTGTCCATGTTCACCGAGCACTCCGGTGGCATGAGCCTCGTCTACATAAAGTGATGCGTGACAGTCACGACTCATGGAACTAATGGCCGTGATATCGGATTCAGTACCATCCATGCTGAACACTGATTCGGTGAGAATCCACTTGCTCGGGGAACCAGCGCTCAAGTCGAGATGTTTCCTCAGATCATTGAGATCGTTGTGCTCATAACGTCGAAAACGCCCGCGCGAGATTTGTAGCCCGTGAAACAGGCTGTTGTGATTTTCATGATCCGATAAAAACAGGTCGGTCGTCTGCGCTAGTGCGGCAACGACGGTCGAATTAGCTTGGTACCCTGTAGGAAATAGGAGCGCTGTTTCTGTGCCTTTAAACTTGGCTAGCTTAGATTCGATCTGTTCATAAACGAACAGATTTCCAGACAGGAGCCGTGAGGAACCTAAGCCTGTACCGAATCGATCCAAAAACTGCGCGGCTCGTGCCTTCAGCTCGGGATGCCGGCTCAATCCCAAATAGTCATTAGAAGCAAAATTGATTAAATCGTGGCTGCCATCATTTATTCTGGCACCATATGTGGTGACAAAGGAGCGCAGAGTGCGGTGTCGATATTGAGCCTGCCGTTGCTGCAAAGCTGAGGCAAAGACTTGTTCGGTCGCCATTGGTAAATGGTACGCCAACTGGGTAGCCGACAACTATTTGACAAGTGGTTCTTCGAGCATAGTTTGCTTCAATTCTGTTAACAACCAGACCTGGGATTCAAAGAGTCCGACTACTAAACATGCAGAACGCCGAGAGGCGAGAGTGTAAACCGGAATCCGCTTGGCTTGCCGGCTGCATCCGTGAGAATATTAACGAAAGGAAGGAGAACCAAGGGTTATGGCGGACGCGCTATCGGCATGCCGCCCAAGGGGACCGATATGTACTTTGATGAGATGGAATAGACATACAACCTTCGCGCTGTCGCTAATGATCATTGGCGCACACGCGTCTGCTCAAGCGGATGAAGAATTCAAGTACTGGCAACAGCACCGAGAATTCAACCACAGTCCGGCCGCGCGGTGGACGCGCATGGCAGATCAACATCTTCAATATGGAGACATAGAAACGGCGCTGCCCCTGTATGAAAAGGCCCTATCCCTGGACAAGAATTTCGCTCCCGCTTATCACAATCGAGCCCAGTGTTATATAGGCTTGTCGCGAAACCAGGAAGCCCTGCAAGATCTCAACCGCTGTGTCGCCCTGCCAAGTTCGCAGCAGTACCTCGCTCTTTGCTCGCTGGCACAATTGCACTACAGCATGGGACAGTATCCAGCCGCCATAGCGACATGGAACAAATTGCTGGCGATTGGCCGAAACAATTCTGCGCTTTTCGATCGCGCTCAATGCTATGAAACCATGGGCAAGTTCAATCTGGCGATTGCTGATTTGACCGAAGTGCTCAAATATTCGCGCACCAAGGCGAATATTCTATGTCGTCGGGCCCGCGTCTACTCTCGGATGCATCAATTTGACAAGGTGATTGCAGACTGCTCCGCGGTAATAAAAGCCGATCCGGCAGGAACAAACAGCAAAGATGCCAACATCGAAGTGCTGAAATTGCGCGCAGACGCATACAAAAAGCTTGGGCAAGACGCGCTAGCCAAGCGCGATCTCGCGCGCTTGCAACAAACTTACAAGAGCGACGACGCATTGGCTCCGTTCAGCACAAAGTGACTCCACTTCGATTTGCGGCTTTGCGTGATATCAATGCTATTGCCGACTACAGCTTATTGTGAATCTTCCGATTTGACAGAGTGCCAAAGCGTCGGCTAATCTAAAGGCGCACTTTGGATTAGCCGACGCTTTGCTATGTCTTATGTAGATCGTACATTGCAGAATACTGTGGAACAGGCCAGCCGGAGCTTTCCTGTTGTACTTATCACGGGACCGCGCCAGGTTGGCAAGACAAGCATGCTTCAAGCAATGCTGCAACGTCCACGCTCCTATATCACCCTGGATGATCCGATCGAGAGATCGCTGGCAAGAGAAGATCCCGAGCTGTTTTTGCAGACCCATCAAGCGCCGATCCTGATTGATGAGATCCAATATGCTCCCGAGCTTTTTCCATACATCAAAATGGAAGTTGACCGCGCGCGTTTGCCAGGAACGTTTTGGCTGACCGGATCGCAGCAGTTCCATCTGATGAAGAACGTGTCTGAGTCTCTTGCCGGACGGGTCGCCATCCTGAGTTTGCTTGGTTTCTCATTGGCTGAGGAGTCAGGAAACGCAGCCTCGTCGAAACCATTTTTGCCTGAGCCTGACGAGATCAAGACGAGATCAGCGAGTGCTCGAACAATGCTACTTGAAGAAACCTACGAAAAGATCTGGCGTGGCGCATTTCCATTCATGGTTCTCGCGGGCTCAAAAGATTGGGAGATTTTCTACAGATCCTATGTACAGAGCTATCTCCAGCGAGATGTTCGTGATTTTGCGCAAATTGGCGACGAGCTATCGTTCATCAAATTCTTGCGCGCTGCAGCTGCGCGCACAGGTCAGCTAATCAATTATGCAGACCTAGCCCGTGATGTGAACGTGAGCCAACCAACGATCAAATCATGGATTAACATTCTTATCGCCACAGGATTGGTTTATATCCTTGAGCCCTATCATACAAATCAGACAAAGAGATTGGTCAAGACCCCCAAACTGTATTTTCTCGATACCGGGCTGTGCTGCTATTTGTCGGGGTGGAGCAATTCGAAAGTGCTGGAGCGCGGAGCAATGTCGGGCGCGATGCTTGAAACGTATGTCATCGGCGAAGTGGTCAAGTCATACTGGCACAACGGCAGGAACGCGCCGATTTTCTTTTACCGCGATCGAGACCAGAAAGAGATCGACCTTGTTATCGAACAAAATGGAATGCTATATCCGATTGAGATCAAAAAGGCAGCAGCGCCGGGCAGAGAGAGCATCACAAACTTTCAATCGCTCGACAAGCTGCCCATACCGAAAGGGCATGGTGCTGTGATCTGTCTTAGAGAACGGCACATCCCGCTAAGCCGTGATGTAGATGCTGTTCCGGTAGCATACTTGTCGTGCTGATATGCGTGGGAGCGTGAGTCTCGGCTGATACGATTTGCTCATCGCGTCCGAGATGGACGACGAACAAGGACTAGCATTGGCCGAGTAAATGCACGGACCTATAAGTTATACAGTTGTTCTCGACGCGTCGGCTTCCGTTGCGTGCGCGCAAAATGCCAAAACTCTCGCTTGTGGTCGAGCAGACCTCTGGTGAAGTCGCCTAAGTGCGCCGCCAAGACCCAATCAGGGAAAACCCGGCAGACACGTTAAAGAACAGAGATTACTATTAGTAAAGTAAAGGTTGATTATGAAACTGATGGAAAAAGGCGACATGATGCGTAGTCTACTCTACCTACCGCTGCTGCTGTCGTCAGGGATCATATTGGTAGCAGTACAGGCTTCACCAGCCGAGGAAAGTACTGCCGGCAGTGGCGCAGCGCTTGTCTCGCCGGATAAGGCCGAGGAAAAAGTGAAAATTGATAATGTGAAAACAGCCATAGAACGAATGCGTGGCTTCAGTATGAGATTCAAGGCGTCTGGTAGAGGAGATGGCAGGCCAGATCTTGAAGCCATAAAGCGGGACGAAATTGCCAAAGCCCTTCGCGCCAGTGGCGCCGCGTCGGTTCAAGCTCTGGCTCAAGAACTAAAGAGCCCAGACTTGTTAATGAGAAAGAATGCCGTTTTTGAATTGCTAGAATTGGGTGGCGTTGTGTCGGCGGTGCCAAAAATCGATATAAAGGCAGCTGTACCGGCATTGATAGAGGCTCTCAATGACACCGACTATGAAGTGAGGATCTGGTCAATGTCCGCGCTTGGATCTTTGGGACCAGCTGCAAAAGAAGCGTTACCAGCTCTAAACCAAGCAATTAAAGATAAAGATGAAGGTATTAGGGGCAGCGCCAAAGCTACTATTGCTCAAATCGAAACCCGGCGCACTGGGTCGCTCCGATCGCCATAACATGAACAAGCCAACTGCACTTATTTCATTGCCACAGAGCTAATTGCTGCCGCGTTCGCGCATGATATCGAGCAGGTAATTGCGCACGTCGACCGTTTTCGGGTGGATCGCTTTGTGTGACTCCAGCAGGAAAACCAAACCGGATTCACAAGCGACAAGCACTGCTGCATCCAGGTCGACATGCATATCGTCTGGCTTTTTGAATTTGTAATAGCCGTGACGAAGAGCATGCCAGATCGGTTTTGTATAGTCTTCCGGTCGGTTCTCGTCCAGACAGTCGGCCAAGAAAACGACTTTGGATAAATCAGTCATCGGCACATTTCCCAGTGTGTGTTCTCGAATCGAATCGAGGAACAACTCATCGGTGATATTCAGATCCCGCTTCACAGTTTCAGCTGCGACAGGACCATGCAGCAAATGTCCGTTTTCCTCTTCGATGGGATGCAATTTTAAACCAAAGTTTTTCGCTTCCTTCACCAAATCGCGATCCTTCATTTCCTTACAGGCATCATGCAACCATCCAGCAAGCTCAGCCAGGAATGGATCGACCGCTGCTTCCAGAGCAATCTGTTTAGCGGCAAGGGCAACGCCTTCTATGTGAGCAAACCGCTTGCTCGAATTGCGCGGACGCACCCATTCTGCCGCGGCATCCAGAGTAAGCGTGGCAGGAATTCCGCGGTAAGTCTTAGAGGGTGATGCCATATTTGATACCTGTGTTCCTGTCATCAAATTGAGATGGGGCGCGCATTCAGCCCAACAGTGCTTTGAGCTCTTCGAGCAAGCGATCGTTTTGCTCGGGCGTGCCTACGGTGATGCGAAGCTTGTCTTGGAGCATCGGCAAATCCCACCATCGCACCAGAATACTTCGGTTCTTTAGATGCTGGTAGATTTCCATCGCGCTGTGCTTTTTCTTCGCAGAAGAGGGAACCTGCGCCAGCAAGAAATTCGATTGTGATTCGGGATGTTCGAATCCCATGCTTGCCAACGCGGATGATAACCGCGCTCGCTCAGATTTGACCTTATCCCAGGTCGATCGCGCATATTCTTGATCTTCAATTGCGGCAGTGGCGGCAGCAATCGAAATGACATCACAAGGATACGAGTCGCGCACTTTCTCAAACTGATGGAGCAAAGTCGGCTGACTGATCGCATAACCAAATCTCAATCCAGCCAGAGAATAGCCTTTGGACATGCTTCGCAAGATCACCAGGTTCTCATACTTATGCACCAGAGATAGTGCGGATTGATTGGCAAAATCAACGTAAGCCTCATCAATCAGAACTGCTCCACGAAAATTTTTCACTACTTGGTCGAGTTGATCGAGAGGATCCAAATGTCCTGATGGTGCATTCGGGTTCACGATCAACAGAAGGGAAGCATCGGTCTTCTCTATGCCTGGTGGCAGTGCCCAATTGGTGCCATCAATTTTATATGGAATAACGGACGCCCGAGCACCCTGGATGTTCGTCAAAATAGGATATAGCGAATAAGAAGGATCCAGGAAGGCAACGGAGTCGCCCTGACCTGCGCACGTTCTGATCGCCACGTTCAACAGATCGTCGCCGCCGTTGAAGGTCAGAATCCATTCAGCCTGCACGCTGTGTAACTTGGCTGCTGCTTCGCGAAACAAACGCGCATTCGGATTGGGATACCGCCGCATCTGTTCGGCAGTGACAGCTTGAATAGCCTGCGCCACTCCCGGCGACGGCGGATACGGATTCTCGTTTGTGTTCAGCTTAATAGTTACAGTGTCTGTCGGCTGTTCACCCGGAACATAGCCGACAGTCGCAGCGATGTCACTGCGCACAAGGTTGGTTTTGGTTTCATTGCTTATCATGGGACACTATCATACTACGTTTAGTATCCGGTTCCGGGAGCGCGGGGTCCCGCCTGCTTCGAACTTCTCTGATTTTCACCGAACCCGCCCAAATCGTGCGAGAATTCCACTTCTTCCCTGCTTCCGCCTACCAAATAATGCAGCTTGAATTAGTGGATTGGATTGTCATTTTTGTCACCCTCTCCATTTGCTTTGGTCCGGCTTTGTTCTTTGGCAAGAAGGCGGGCAAAAGCACCTCGGAATTTTTTGTCTCCGGTCGTTGCGTGCCGTGGTGGCTGGCAGGACTATCTATGGTGGCGACCACATTCAGCAGCGATACACCAAATCTTGTTGCCGACATCGTCAGGCGACAGGGAGTGGCTGGCAATTGGTGCTGGTGGGCTTTTGCTCTCACCGGCGTGGCAACTGTATTTTTCTATGCTCAACTGTGGCGGCGCACCGGGGTCATGACCGATCTCGAATTTTATGAAATCCGCTATTCCGGTTTTGCGGCAAAATTTGTCAGAGGCTTTCGCTCAATTTATCTTGGATTTTTGTTTAACTGTGTGATCATGGCCACGGTTAATTTGGCTGCCTGCAAAATTGCAGCCATTCTCTTCGGTCTGCCCAGATGGGAAACGCTGCTTATCTGCGGCGTCCTGAACGTCACGTTTGCTGCCTATTCCGGGCTCTGGGGCGTACTTGTCATTGATATGCTTCAGTTCTTTATTAAAATGACCGCGGTAATCGCTGCCGCCTATTTTGCTGTACAGCATGTCGGCGGTTTGCATGTGCTGGTGGATAAATTGTCGGCACCGCGTATGGCGCCAGATGGAATTCACACTTTGCACTATCTGAATATTTTGCCTGATTTTGCGAATAACTGGGACCTTGCCGTAGCTGTTTTTGTCATGCCGCTTGCCGTGCAATGGTGGGCTGTCTGGTATCCCGGCTCGGAGCCGGGCGGAGGCAGCTATGTCGCTCAGCGCATGCTCGCTTCTAAATCTGAGCGAGATGCTCTGGGCGCAGTATTGTTTTTCAACATCGCGCACTACGTTCTGCGACCGTGGCCGTGGATTCTTGTCGGTCTCTGCTCCCTGCTCGTCTATCCAGAACTTTCAGATATACAACGCGCTTTTCCCAATCTCGACCCAAAACTTCTCGGTCACGACATCGCCTATCCTGCTATGCTCAGGTTCTTGCCGCCTGGATTTATGGGCTTGATGGTGGGTGGATTGATTGCTGCTAATTCCTCCACGATTCTGACCCATTTAAATTGGGGAGCATCGTATCTGGTGCACGATTTTTATCAGCGCTTTGTCAAGAAAGATGCAACCGAGAAACACTACGTTTGGATGGCGCGCCTGGCAACAGTGGCTCTATTTGCCTGCGCGGCAGGGCTTACATTCATTCTTGAATCAGCTAAGAGTGCTTTTGATGTTATTTTGCAAATCGGCGCCGGCACCGGGCTGCTCTATCTGGTGCGCTGGTTTTGGTGGCGTGTGAACGGCTGGTGCGAAGTGGCTGCTATGGCCAGCTCATTCCTTGTGTCGGTCGGTATTCTGATTGCCAACAGCTGCGGCTTCCCAATTCCTTCTTATGCGGCGTTGCTCATCACCATCGCAGCGACTACCATTTGTTGGTTGCTTTGTGCATACCTTGCACCGCAGACGGAACGATCGAAGCTGATCGACTTTTACAGATTGGTGAGACCTTTCGGACCAGGGTGGAAACAGATCGCCCTGGAGGCAGGCGCTTTCCCCGGGAGCGCGGGCGTCTCGCCCGCTTCGGAATTTCCTCTGGCGATGATCGGCTGGATGGCCGGTTGCTCGACGATATGGTCCGCCTTATTTGCCATTGGCAATTTGTTGTACGGGCGAATGATACCGACAGCGGTGCTAAGCCTCTCCACCTTGCTGAGCAGCGCAACGCTTATCTGGGTGGTGAGAAAATTGTGGGCAAATTCGCCCAACCGCGACACAAACCAAATTCAAGTGGAGACATAATGCGTAGAATTGTCGGTGTTGCTATTCTTTGTTTGTTGCTTTCAGTGTTATGTTGCCGCGGTGGCGTTGCCATAAATATGCCTTTTTCTGAGCCTTTGGTGATCCCAGCTCCAGTCAGTATTCAAAAAGAGCGAGGAAGTTTTGAGTTAAATGCTGCCACTTCGATTGTCTGTACGGATGCCAGTACCAGACAGATAGGGGAAGATTTGGCCGTGCAGTTGCGCTCATCTACGGGCTTGCCCATTGGAGTGATGATTGCGCCTGTGGGACTGCCTCTAGCTGCAGTCAAACCTGATAATGTCATCATTCTATCTCTGGTCGACAAGCTCAGCATCAATCCTGAAGGGTATGAGTTAGTTGTTTCTCCGAAGCGAGTGTCGATTCAAGCTTTAGATCAGCCTGGACTATTTTATGGTGTGCAAACGCTTTTGCAGTTGTTGCCGGCGGAAATCTTTTCTCCAATGCAGAGACAGGGAGTGTCTTGGTCGGCTCCGTGTCTGAAAATCACTGATTACCCCAGATGCAAATGGCGCGGGTTGATGCTCGATGCCAGCCGGCATTTTTTCAACAAAGAGGAAGTGAAGAAAATTCTGGACATTATGGCTTTGCACAAGCTGAATGTTTTTCACTGGCATCTTTGTGACGACCAGGGTTGGCGCATCGAGATCAAGAAATATCCAAAACTGACTACTGTGGGCGCCTGGCGAGATGGTGTCAGATTCGGTCTCAATCCCAACTCAACAGATTCATATGGACCAGACGGTCGATATGGTGGGTTCTATTCGCAAGATGATATTCGCGAAGTGGTGGCATATGCGAAGTCGAAGTTTATCACCGTTGTGCCTGAGATAGAGATGCCCGGGCATGCCACTGCTGCTCTGACGGCTTATCCGGAGCTCAGTTGCACGGGCGGTCCTTATACGACTGATATCGATAATGGTGTCTTTAACGGCGTTTATTGCGCCGGCAAC
>Ga0182024_10003842_pt1 | contig 35205 bp, 29 predicted proteins | sample P32metaG_FD_120480 | JGI IMG/M metagenome (GOLD analysis project Ga0182024, IMG submission 120480) | Permafrost microbial communities from Stordalen Mire, Sweden - P3-2 metaG (Illumina Assembly) | ecosystem: Environmental > Terrestrial > Soil > Wetlands > Permafrost | place: Sweden: Stordalen...
AAGGGACTGGCCGACCTCATCGTGCAGCTCGCGGGCGAGGGTACGGCGCTCATTCTCCTGGGAGCGCAGCAGGCGGCTGGACAGTTCCTGCAAATCGGCCTTGGCGCGGGCATTCTCTTCCAGGCGCTGCTCCAGCTCGCGCTCCAGCCGCACGGTGTAGCCGATGGTCAGCAACGCCAGCACCAGGCCACCGAACAGGGTGACGCCGAAAGTCATCAGAAGGGAACGCCGCAGGCTCTCGGAGGACTGGGCCAGTTCTTCTTCCACCCGGCTCAAGCCGCGCTCATTCACGGCGGCGATGCGGTCGGCAATCTGCAGCATGGTGGTGCGGCGGGGCACCAGCTCGTCATAGAAGAAGCCGTTGCGCAGGCGGTTCCGCTCTTCTGGGGACCATGCCAGCATGCGGTCGAGGATCGCCCAGTAAGCTTCGATTTCGGAGCGCAGAGTGGCGAACGGCTGCCGCTCTTCGGGCGCGAGCGACTGCGAATAGGCAAGCAACGCGGCCTGGGTCTCGCGCTCAAGCCCTGCCAGGCGAGTGCTCTGAGAGGCGGCTCCCGGTTCGTCCGGCGACAGAAGGAAATCGCGGACGTAGGTTCCCGATAAATAGATTTGCGCGCGAATCTGGTCGAGACCGCCGAGCCGCGCCAGGAATGCCTTGCGCAAGCCCGTCTCGTTGTTGCGGGCGCGGTCAAGCGAGACCAAGGTCCCCGTGGCCGCCGCGATCAGGAACAGGATCAGGCCGCCGAAGCCCACCGAAAGGACCGGCCAGGACGGTTTGCGGCGCAATGTGCGGGGCTTGTCGAAGAGTTGGGTCACGCGTACCTGCCCTATGGACAGTGTAGTCAAAGTGGAGGCCCGCCAGAATCCTGTCCGGACAGGATGGTTTTGCACACCTGAAACGGCTATCACGGTAAAGGAGGAAGTTTTCGTTATGAAGAGTTTCTGTAATGTGGCTTGGGTGGGGTTGGCAGCTTTCGCGTTGTTCGCCGCCGGTTGTGCTAAGAAGGTTGCGGTCACTACGCCGCCACCTCTGCCGCCTTCGCCCGCGGCGCAAGCCGCTCCGCCTTCGCGGCCGTCCCAGCCACAGTCGCGTCCGGCGGCCGTCACGCCGGCTCCCGCCCAGACCGCGCAAACGCAACGCTATCCCAATGCCGTCACGCGCGCCCGTATCGACGAGCTGCTGGCTCGCATTCAAGATGCCTACTTCGATTACGACCGGCACTCGTTGCGCCCCGATGCGCTCAAGGCTCTGGAAGGTGATTCGGCGGAGCTTCGGGACATCATGGCGCAATACCCGGCCTATAAATTGACCATCGAAGGGCACTGCGACGAGCGCGGTTCGGCGGAGTACAATATGGCCCTCGGAGATGCACGGGCCAAGGCCGCCAAGGATTATCTGGTGGGCGTTGGCATTCCGGCCAGCCAATTGCCATTAATCAGTTACGGCAAGGAAAAGCCCGTTTGCAACGACCACGATGAGGCGTGCTGGCAGAAGAATCGCAGGGTTCATATCGTGGCCATGGCGCAGTGACGAGAGGGTCGGTAAGGCGGGACTGAGCACCCCACGCGCAAGGGGTGCTCTCCGCATTGTCGATTCTTCCCGTAGGTAGAAATAGCCAGCCGGGGTGGAGCAGTAGAATGTTGTATAATTTCCGCAGGCATCCGGCCGAAAACTTGAGATTGTTGTGGAGGTATTAGCGTGAAAACTCGGATCGCAGTTTTGCTTGCGGGAATCGGTCTGCTGGCGGCTCTGCCAGTGTCCGCGCATCATTCGTTCGCCGCGGAGTATGACAGGAACAAGCCCATTAACCTGACTGGGACGGTGACGAAGGTGGAGTGGATGAATCCCCACGCCCGCTTCTATGTCGACGTGAAAGACGACGCCGGCAAGGTAACGAACTGGGAGTTTGAACTCGGCAGCCCCAACGGCTTGATGCGGATGGGTTGGACCCGGAATTCGCTGAAGCCGGGCGATGTGGTCTCAATCGAAGGATCGCAAGCCAAGGACGGCGCCAACCTGGTGAATGCGCGCTCGGTCAAGCTGGCCGACGGGCGCAAGGTTTTTGCCGGGTCTTCTGAAGAACAGAAAGACGGCGCCGCGACGCAAAAGTAACCGGCAGGGCGGGGAAGCGAAGGTGGCCAGCTCAGTTGGCCGTCTTTGTCTTCCCCGCGTACCTGCTTGATGCATCGGGCCCCCTTTCCAGAAGCTGACCCACCACCTGTGGCACCCTGCCCGGCCTTTCTTCTCCCGTAAGTGAAGGCCTATGCTACGCTCGAATACTATGCTGTTCGAGTCCGATAAAGTGATGTTCGAAATCTATCGCGAGACGGAATACACGGGCAAGTACCGGGTCGTTTACTTCACCGAGCTGCAGGACCACAACAAAGAGACCGAGATCAATCACGCGCTGGCGGGCGAACACTTCTTCGACGGCTTCATCAAGAATTTCGGCAAGGACGAGGCTAAGGAGATCATCGATACCATTCTCGGCCGCCTTAACGAGGGCGAGCCAGTGGCTCCCGAAGAGATCGAGCGCGCGCTCGGCGAGCACATGGCCTGAGGGGCGCATTGCGCATCACCCGCTTTCCCAGTCTTACCGAACAACAATTTCTCGGCTGCACCGCGGCCTTTGTCGATTCGCTTGTGGGCGAATTGAACGCGGCTGCTCTGGCGCTTCGGCGGCTGGAAAACAAGGCCAAAGGTTCAGCTTTTGCGCACGAAATGACTCTCGATACGCACCGCTATGGAGCGCTGATTGTGCTGGACCGCTGGGCTACTCTGGCGCATGCTTTCGGCCCGCACCTCAGCGGTTCGGCGCTCGGCGATATGGCCGGCAACGCCGCGGGCCGGGTGCAGACCGCGGAGAACATTCTGGGCCGCGTGAACGATCTGATCGATGCGACCGAGAACTACAGCGGCGAGTTGGTGGAGGCGTGCGTGCTCGCGTTCCAATCCTTGGATACGACCTTTGCCGAAGAGCGCGCCTCCGCGGAACGGACCGGGAAGTTGGGGCCCATGCTGCCACAGGAATACACCGAGGCACGGCGGATCTTTCTGGAAGACCTGGCGGCCCGGTAGCGGTTCAATTCCTGCCGCGGCCGCCAACCACCGTCAACAGACCGCCGACCATGTCCTTCAGACTCTCCGCCTGAGCGGCAAGATCCTCACCGGTCCGGGCGTTCTCCTCGGCGCTGGCTGCCGCTTCCTGCGTGCTCATACGCATATGTCCGATCTTTCCGGTAATAGCTTCCAGGCGCTGGGTCTGGTCGAGGCTGCCCGATCGCACGTCGCCGGCTAGCCTCGTCACCGAATCGGCCCCTTGGCCCAGCGACTGAAACGCCGTACGCACGTCGGCCAGTTTCGCCATGCTGTTTTGCGAAGCCAGGATGGATTCTTCGATCAGCGCGGCGGTTTCGCGAGCGGCCTCGGCGCTTCGCTGCGCCAGAGTACGCACCTCACCGGCAACTACGGCAAACCCCAGTCCGGCCTCTCCGGCGCGGGCCGCTTCCACCGCGGCATTCAGAGCCAGGATGTTGGTTTGGAAGGCCACGCCATCGATGACCTTGTTGATGTTGGCGACCTTGGTGCTCGATTCCTCGACACCGCGCATGGCCGACATCAATTGTTCCAGACGCTGCGCTGCCTCGCCGAGATTCCGGCTGAGCTCGGTGCTGACTTCTGCCGAATTGCGCGCATGGTCTGCATTGTGGTGCGCCGTCGAGCTGATATCGGCGCTGGAAGCGGCCATTTCCTCGAGCGCCCCGGCTTGTTCGGATGCCCCTTGGGCTAACGCTACACCGGAACTCGATACGGTTTCCGCAGCTTGCGAAAGGGTGCCCGCCTTGTCACACAAGTCTCCAGCCACCTGGCGCAGATGGCCGGTGGCCCGCGCCACTACCCACAGGATGATGGCACCGGCGAGCGCGCCTAATCCCACCAATAGAAGGGTAATCCAGAGGCTTCGATCGGCTGTAACGTGCGCCTCCGCATTCGATTCGCGAAAGAATGCGCGCTGCTCTTCAACCAGTTGCCCGGCGGCTTTGTCGATATCCCCGACAACGGGAAGCATCTTGTCTCTCAGGATGTCATGGGCGGCGGTGAAGTCGTTGCCGCCGATCTTGGCCAGGTAGTCGCGATAGAGCGAAATCCAGTTCCTGACCCCGTTATCAAGCACATCGAGCTCCGCGCGGCTGCTGGAATCCTCAATCAGTCCTTTCGCTTCGGCGATTCGCTGCTCGATTTTTGCGCCGCCGGCTTCGAAGTCCCGGGCGTCTTCGCCTGACCCGCTGACTACGTGGCAGGCCGAGCATGTGACTCCGTCCAACGTCGCGGTGCCTTCGAGCTTAACAATGGCGTGGGCGAACTGGGCCTTTTTGGCGTGGTCTTCCATCTCCTGGAATCCGGCGCGGATATTCGTCACCAGATCCATCTTCCGGGCGGCCACGTTGGTGGCCGCATCCAGCATGGCGCCCAATTTGTAGATGGCGTGAACAGAAGAGTAGCTGAGGGCCACCCCCAAGCCGGCGATTGCCACAAAACATAGCGTTAGTTTCTTACCGAGAGACATATGGGTAGTCGGACGCAAGATGCTCACAAGAAAAGCATCGTCACAATCAGACCGCGACATTAGGAGCGTCGCACGACTACGCAAGTGCTACACTCTCGTCGAGGTAGGCAGGATATGACCATTTCGCGACTTGTTCAGTGCCTCGGGGTGACTGGCGCGGCGTGTCTGCTGGGGACCGCAAGCTGGCTGTGGCCGGTAGCTGCGCGCGCGCAACGGCCGGCCCCGGACCAGGCGCTTTCGGCCCGTATGCAGCGTCTGGAAGACATGGAGGAAATCAGAACTGTATTGTTGAACTATGGCCGCTACCTCGATGCGCGGGACTTCGGGGCGTACTCGCGCCTGTTCGCCAAGGACGGCGAATGGGTGGGTGGTTTCGGTTCCGTGGTAGGCCCGGCCGCCATCCAGGCCTTCATGGAAAAGAACATCCCCGGCCCCAACAAAGGCAATACCTACCACCTGCTTTCCAATTTCGTGGTGGATGTTCACGGGGATACCGCCACTGCCTGGTCGCGGTGGGCGTTCGTCATTCCGGGAGCGGATGGTAAGCCGGTCATCGCCCAGGGCGGCCACTACGACGATTCGTTCGTGCGCGAGAACGGCCACTGGAAGTTTAAGCGGCGCGTGGCGCCGGTGGACATCCCGCCTCTCGATCCGGCTAAGGGGAAGTAACGGCTCCGGGCGAGGGCGGCGGGCCCGGGCGCACTCTAGGGGCTCCAGTGCAGAAGCGTTTTTTCGAGGGAGGCGCGGGAGAAGGGTTTGGCGATGTAATCATCCATGCCCGCTGCCAGACATTGCTCGCGCGTTCCCGAGATGGCGTGTGCGGTCAGCGCGACGATCGGAACTCGAGAACCATTCTGCTGCGCCCGGATCTCGCGCGACGCGGCATAGCCATCCATTTCCGGCATTCCACAATCCATCAGGATCAGATCGTAGGGGAACCGCCCAGCCATTTCGACGGCCTCCTTGCCATTCGCGGCCAGATCCACCCGGCAGCCCAGTCTTTCCAGCGTCAGCGTGGCGATTTTTTGATTGACCATGTTGTCCTCTGCTACCAGGACGCGCCGGCACTTCGCGGTGATATCGGCGTGGGGCGGTTGCTCGGCCCAGCGCTCTTCCGACTGGCACTCTGTAGCCAAGGGCAGAGACAAGGTCAGCACAAACGTGGCGCCTTTCCCCAACTCGCTCGTGACGGTCAGGGTCCCACCCATTAATTCGGCCAGTTGGCGTGAAATGGCCAGCCCCAGGCCGGTTCCTTCGTGTTTCTTGGCGAGGGACGAATCCACCTGGGCGAACTTCTGGAACAGACGTGGCAATTGATCGGCGGCGATCCCGATTCCGGTGTCGGCGACGGAAACCGTAAAGAGCTCCTTGGCATCGCCTGACGGAGACGACGTTATCCGTAGAACCGTTTCACCTTGATCGGTGAACTTAATCGCATTGCTCACCAGGTTGAGGACGATCTGGCGGATGCGTCCAGCGTCTCCGCAGACGTGGCGCCATGGTGTCTGCGCCTCAAATCGGTAGTCGAGGCCTTTGGTGCGTGCCTGGGGCGCCATCAGTTCCCCGATTTCCTGGATGCAACCGATGAGATCGAAAGCTACCGGCTCGATCGCCATCTTGCCGGCCTCGATCTTGGAGATATCGAGAACGTCATTCACGATACCCAGAAGGGCGCCGGCCGATCGGCGAATGGTCTCGGTAAAATCCCTCTGCTCGGGCGTCAATGACGCATCCAGAAGCAGCCCGGTCATCCCGATGATGCCGTTCATGGGGGTCCGTATTTCGTGGCTGATATTGGCCAGGAACTGGGTCTTGGCGCGGTTGGCATTCTCCGCTTCGGTTTTGGCGCGTTCCATTTCGAGGGCGCGCGCCTGCGCATCGGCCGCGGCGCATTTCCGGTCGCTGATATCGCGGGCGATACACAGGTTGGCCGGCTGCCGACGATAGTGGAACATGCGGCTGCTGATCTCGACGGGGACTTCGGTCCCATCCCGGCGCACATGGACCGCCTCCAGCAGCACCGCCCCCTGCGTGCGGAGATCGGCGAACTGCTCGGCCAGCCACGTCGCATTCGCACCCGGGTCGATGTCGGGAATCGCCATGTTCAGGAGTTCATCCCGGCTATAGCCGAGGCGCTCGCAGGCCGCCCGGTTCGCTTCCAGAAATCGGCCATTGAAATCCGTGATAAAGATGGCGTCACTGGCACTGTCAAACAAGGTGCGAAATTCACCGGCGGCTTCGAGCGCGACTGCCTCGGCTTGCGCGTGCTGCATGCGCCGGCGGCGGGCTTCAATGCCGTACGAAAGATCGCCGGCCAGCTCTTCCAACAGGCGGAGCTCTTCGGGATGGAAGGCATCTGCTTCCGTGGCGTAAATGGTGAGCGCCCCGATTAGGACGCCTTCACACCACAACGGTAGCCCGACGACGGACCGGTATCCGTGTTGTACCGCCTTTTCCCGCCAGATCTCAAACCCGCGATCGGTCTGGATGTCATTGATAACGGTAACCTGGCCCGTGCGAATGCACCTTCCGACCGGCCCCTGACCAGTCGGGCTGTCATCCCAGGTGATGCCGAGGGAGTCGAGGTAATCAGTCCCGGTTCCGAAGCCGGCCACGGTCCGAACCGACTTGCGGCTGTCATTCTCAGCAAAGCCGATCCAGGCCAAGGCGTAGCCGCCCGGACCGGTGATGGCGCCGCATATATCCGCATACAGCCGGGCTTCGTCTCCGGAGCGGACCACCGCCTGATTGCTGGCTGACAGCACTCGCATCGCACGCGTGGACCGGCGCAGATCCTCTTCGCCGTGCTTACGCTCCGTGATGTCGCGGATGACACTCTGGTGGAAGACCCGTCCGTCCATTTCGATGGTGCGCGAACTTACTTCAACTGGCAGCTGGGATCCATCCCTGCGCCGGTGGCAGCCTTCGAACACCTCGGCGCGCTGTTCGGCCAGGTTTTGCCACTGGGGGTCGAACCTCCCCCATTCCGAAGGATCCAGCAGGTCACGGATCGAAAGCCGCAGCATTTCCGGCAGGGAGTAGCCGTATGTAGCCACGGCGCGATCGTTGGCCTCGATAATTCTTCCTTCGTCGTCCAGGAGCAGGACAACGTCGTTGACCAGCCGGCTCAAATGCGCATAGCGCCCGGCCAGGGAACTCCGTTGCAGTTCGGCGAGGTGCTCCCGTTTATAGAACCGGCTCTGCCGAAAATGCCAAAACAGTCCGAGGATTGCCAGCCCGGCCGCCACTAGCAGCCCCATCACCAACCCGATGACGCGAGATCGCGCGCGCAGCGGAGCGTAGACCTCGTCCGCATCCACCTTGGTGACCAGGGCCCAGGGTGTTTCGGGGATCTGCCGCAGCGCTGCGATCACCGGCACTCCGCGATAGTCGCTGGCGTGGCGGGGGCCCGCTTGGCCCTGAACGGCCATAGCTGCCACGGGGTCGGCCGCGAATGGCACGGTCCAGCGCATCGCGGTTCCTGGCTCTTGGCGCAACTCTTTCAGATACTGGATGCGATCGTCTCCCGTCCGGACTAGCATGCTTTCCCCTGTCCGGCTGGGGGAGGGCCAGAACTGAATCATGGCGTGTAGGAAGGCGTCCACGTCCACGCGCAGGTAAACCAGCTGTTGGACCGGGCCCCCTTTCGGATCCAGAACCGGTGCTACTACGGCCATGTGGACCGTTCCGGCCGGCTCCCAGAGGTCCGATGCAAATGCCTGGCGGTTTCCGCGTGCCATGGCCATTGTTACCAGCTCGTGGTCCGTCGAACGTGTCGTCTGCGCATCGCCGATGCGAACGGCCCCGCGGGCATCGAGGATAGCCACATCGGAATACCCGTAGAGCTTGCGGAAGCCCTCGAGCCAAATCCGCAAGCGTCCGTCGTCGCGAGCGCCAACGGGCGCGGTCACCATGGGATTGGACGCGAGGAGTTCCGCAGCACCCAGCCGCTCGCTCCGCCATGCCAAAATCTGTTGGATCTTCAGGTCCGCGATGGCCGAGAGCTGGCCCTGAACACTGGCATCCAGCTCGGTTTTCTGCGCTTCATAATAGCGGTAACCGGCCACTCCGAAAGCCGCGCCCAGCGCCAGCAGCATCAGCGGCAATAGGATGTAAGCCCGCGAAGATTCCGGGCCGGGGACGGACGAGCCACTCCCGGCAGGATCAGCCGCGGATGGTCGCTCATGGGCAGTCTTGGGCGTTCGCCGGTGCGGAGCCGCCTCACCAGCCAGCGCCGGGGCCCGGCTCGTCTCCGACTTTTTCGGACTCCACATCGCAGTTGTCAGCACACGCGCGCCGATATCTTGCTCATCGGCGGGAACGCCCAAAACTTTAGGCGCGCGCAGGGGCCGTTGCGGCTTGTCGGTGCCCCGGACCTAAGATAGGATAGCCGGATGAGGAAAATCGCAATGCGGTCGGCGGTTGTGGCGGCCGCGCTGTGGCTGGCCACCGTGCTCGTCTTCGGGCAGCCCACTCCGGCGGGCGACGTGATGGGCGTCAGCAACTTCGGCCACATCGTGACGAGCATCGAGCCCTCCGTCGAATTCTACCGGGATGTGCTGGGCTTAGAAGTGACCTTGCCGCCGCGGCCCTTCGATCCGAACCCCGCCATCATGAAGATGGGCAACACGCTCGGCGCACAGTCGCGGATCTCCGTGCTGAAGGTGCCGGGATTCACCATGGGCGTGGAGCTGATCGAATACAAAGACATTGACCGCCAGCCGGCGCATCCGCGATTTCAGGACCCCGGCGCCGGCAACCTGGTGGTGCGGGTTCGCGACCTGGACGCCGTGGTGGCACGGCTCAAGAAAGCCAACGCCCACATCCTCACGGCGGGCGGAAAGCCGGCGGAGGTGGGCAATACGCGCGTCCTGTTCGTGCAGGATCCCGATGGCTTCGTCGTGGAGCTGAGCCAGCCCGTGCCTGCGCCGGGCCCGACGGCGGAAGCGCCCGGTAACGTGATCGGAGGAGGCATCGAGGTCACGGTGGAGGATGCGGCGAAGACCGTGGCATTCTATCGGGAAGCGCTAGGATTTCAGCCCTCGACGCCAGCGGCCTTCAATGGAGACAAGCTTATGACCGACACTGCAGGCACGCCGGGAGCCCGTTTCCGCCAGAGCCGTACTCCGATTCCGGGTGCGCCTGTCACCATGACCTTCATCGAGTTCCAGGATATCGATCGCAAGCCGCTACATACAAGGGTGCAAGACCCGGGTACCGCGCTTATCCAAGTGACCGTGCGGGATGTGGACGCGGTGTTGCCCAAGCTCAAAGCCGCCGGCGCGACCATTGTGTCGGTGGGCGGCGAAGCCGTGAACGTGGGTAACAACCTGCGCATCGCCATCGTCCGCGATCCTAATAATTTGTTCCTGGAATTGGTCCAGCGCAAACCGTAGTATCCATGTGGGGCAGCGCCATGCGCTGCCCAGTACCGGCGACAAGATCCGGAACGGACGTACCCGTCGCCGGTCCGGCTACTGGACTCGAAGTATCCAAACTCTCACTGGGCAGCACACGGCGCTGCCCCACATTCTTACTTGCGCGGCTGTTCTTTGGTCCCGTCTTCCGGCAGCGGCGCCGGGGTTTCGGTGTCGAACTTAATCGCCGAATCTGCCGAGTACTTGTGATACAGGCGGAATTCATTGGCGTTTTTCGTCAGCACATCGTCGCCTGCCAGTTGCACTTCACCCTTTAGAGGCAGCAGGAACTCCTGGTCGCTGAGCATCTGGTAATCGTAGTCGAGCGTGGTCTCGGCCTTGTGCACCGGAAAGCTGGCGGGAATGTCGACTGCCTGAAGGGTTATGCGGAGCACCCGGCGGGTCTCCAGATCCACGTCCACCAGACCCTGATAGGCGGTAATGATGTCCTGCTTGCGCTCGTAGTCGATGTGCCACTGCGACCGCGCCTGCGCCACGCGATAGGCGAACACGTAGGTGAGACGGCCGCGCAGTTTTCCCCAGTGGTCCCACGTGAAATGAGTTTCGGTGGCAGGCTCGAAGACCTGCCGTAGCATGCTACCGAAGTCGCCCGCGGAGGTGGTGCCGCCCAGCTTGTTGTAGTCCTGCTGGACCACAGTGTTGTTCACCATGATCAGCTTGTAATCTTCCTTCTGTTCGAAGTAGCTCAAGCGGATGGTGAGGGTGTCCTGGAGCTGCCAGGACGGATCGCTGCCGCGCGGCCCGCCGCGGAGGCTCCCTGGCGGCGCCGCAGCGTAGCGCCGCGTCACTTGCGTGCAAATGTAATCCGGCAGGTTCTGGCTGTAATTCAGAGCGTACTTGCGCACATCGTCGATGATGGCCGCCTGTTCTTCCGAGGAGGGCGGAGGTTTGGGCAGCGGCTTGGCTTCCGGCACAACGGGCGCCGCGGCCGCGAGCCCCTGCGATTGCTGGCCGAGCGCGCGCAGAGCCGCCACGGTCTTGGGGCCGATCCCCAGCGATTGCATCTCTTCGATGGTGCGGTCGTCCAGCTTCTCGGTCATCTTGGCCTTGGAAAGGAATGCGGCCACATCGCGATCGCTCTGTTTGATTTGAACCGAGGATTGGAGGAAACTCATCAACTGCTTGACCGACAGGCTTTGAGCCGGTGCAGCCAGCGCTACCAGAAACACCGCGGCCACAAGGCGAGACAGCATATACCCCCTATTTTCGCATGCCCGTGGGGCAGCGCCATGCGCTGCCCAGGCCCCGCCCCACAACGCTACTTGTGCGGCTGCTCTTTGGTCTGGTCGTCCGGCAGCGGCGCCGGCGTGTCGGTGTCGTACTTAATGGCCGATTCCGACGAGTACTTGTGATACAGCCGGAATTCGTTGTCGTTTCTCGTCAGCACATCGTCAGCCAGCATGCGCACTTCGCCCTTCAAGGGCAACAGGAACTCCTGGTCGCCGAGCATCTGGTAATCGTAGTCGAGCGTGGTCTCGGCCTGGCGCACAGGGAAGGCCGCCGGTATGTCGACGGCCTGGAGCGTTACGCGGAGCACCTGGCGGGTCTCCTGATCTATGTACAACAAGCCCCGGTAAGCGGCCACGATGTCTTCACGGCGATCGTAGTCGATGTGCCATTGCGAGCGCCCCTGCGAAACGCGATAGGCGAACACGTACGCCAAACGACCGCGCATCTTTCCCCAATGGTCCCACTCGAAATGAGTCTCAGTGGCATGCTCGAAGATCTGCAGCATCATGCTGCCGAAGTCGCCCGATGAGGTGGTGCCGCCCAGCTTGTTATAGTCCTGCTGGACCACGGTATTGTTCACCAGCACCACCTTGTAGTCTTCCTTCTGGTCGAAGTAGCTCAAGCGGATGGTGAGAGTGTCTTGCAGGTGCCAGGACGGATCGTCGCCGCGCTTCCCTCCGTAACGGCTGCCCGGGATCGGCGCGACGTAGCGGCGCGTCACTTGGGTGCAAATGTAATCCGGCAGGTTCTTGCTGTAATTCAGAGCATAGTCGCGGACGTCATCGATAATGGCGGCCTGCTCTTCGGAAGAAGGCGGAGGTTTTGGCGCCGGCTTGCCTTCCGGCGTAACCGGCTCTCCGGCGGCGAGCCCCTGCGATTTCTCGCCGAGGGCGCGCAGGGCAGCCACAGTCTTGGGCCCGATCCCCAGCGATTGCATCTCTTCGATGGTGCGGTCGTCCAGCTTCTCGGTCATTTTGGCCTTGGAAAGGAATGCGGCCACTTCGCGATCCGTTTGCTTGATTTGAACTGAGGACTGGAGGAAACTCATCAACTGCCTGACCGACAGGCTTTGCGCCGACGCGGTCAGGGCCACGGCAAACACCGCGGCCACGAGGCGAGACAGCATATAACCCCTATTCTCGCATGGGCTCCGCTTCCGGCACAGGAGCCGTCCCAAAATGCGACCTCACCCGTCGCGCCGCCGCCCGGCCCACGACCGCCGCCAGTTGGTCTTCCGACGCCGCCCGCACCAGCTCCGAGCTGCCGAATTCCTTTAAGAGCTTCTGTACCGTCTTCTTGCCTACGCCTTCGATCGCTTCCAGTTCCGACGTAAGCTGCCGCGCATTCCGGCGCGAGCGATGGAACGTAACCGCAAAACGGTGCGCTTCATCACGAATCGATTGAATCAGGTGCAGGATCGGCGAAAAACGGTCGAGCACCACCGGCTCGTCTTCCTGCCCATACACGTAGATGATCTCTTCACGCTTGGCAATCGACGCCAGGGGCAAGTCGCTGATGCCCAGCGCTTCCAGGGCCGCGGCCGCGGAGTGGAGCTGCCCCAGGCCGCCATCGATCAGCACCAGCCCCGGCATCGGCTGCTTCTCTTCCCGTAGACGCAGGTAGCGCCTGGTGACCACCTCGCGCATGCTGGCGAAATCGTCGTTGCCGATGACCGTGCGGATGATGAATTTGCGATAATCCGCCTTCTTCATGCGGCCGTCTTCCCACACCACCATGCTGGCCACCTTGTCGGTCCCCTGGATGTGCGAAATATCGAAGCACTCGATGCGCGCGGGCGCCGCCGGCAGGTTCAGGGCGTCTTCGAGCGCTTCCTGAATGGCCTTGGAGGAGGGTTTCAGCACCCGGAAACGGGCGTCAAAGCTGTGCTTGGCATTGGTCTGAACCAGATCGAGCAGAGCCTTCTTCTGACCGCGCTGGGGCGTGCGGATCTCCACCCGCCGGTTGCGTTTTTCCGAGAGCAGCTCCTCCAGGGCTTCGCGGTCTTCGAAATCCACCGGCACGTGGATTTCTGACGGGATGTACTGCTGGTCGAGGTAGATCTGGGTTAGGAGCGAAGAAAAAAACTGCGGCTCGTCGAACTCCAACTGGTCTTCCCAGAAGAATTCCCGGCGGTCGACGATCTGGCCGTTGCGCAGATGAAACAGGTTGAGCGCCACCATCGGCGGCTCCGCGTAGCAGGCGAAAATATCGACGTCGTCGCCCTTCGCCGCGGCCATCTTCTGGCGCTCTTCGATCTCTTCCACGGTGGTAAGCAAATCGCGCCACGAGGCGGCCTCTTCGAAACGGTTTTCGTCGGAGGCGGTGCCCATGCGATCGCGCAGGATGCGGGCCAGATCGGTGTGGCGGCCTTCCAGAAACAGCTTCACGTCGCGCACCGCGGCGCTATAGGCTTCATCGGTGGTGAGGCCCTGCACGCACGGACCGAGGCAGCGGTGAATGTGAAACTGCAGGCAGGGCTTGGGATGAAAACGCGTCAGGTCCACCTTGCAGGATGGGACCAGGAAGTGGCGATGGATAAAGTGCACCAGGCGGTGCGCCAGGTTGGCCGGAAAATAGGGACCGTAATACGTCGAGCCATCCTTCCGGAGGCGCCGCGTGACATAAACCCGCGGGTACTTTTCGCTGGTCAGCTTGATGTAGGGGTACGTCTTGTCGTCGCGCAGCAGGATGTTGAAGCGGGGCTTGTACTGCTTGATGAGGTTGTTCTCAAGAGCCAGCGCCTCTTTTTCGTTATCCACCAGGATGTAGTCGATATCGTGGGCTTCGGTAAGCAGCGTGCCGGTCTTGATATCGGCCTGGCGGTCTTCGGAAAAATAGCTGCGCACGCGCAGACGGAGGCTCTTGGCCTTGCCCACATAAATGATGCGGCCTGAGGCGTCTTTGTATAAATACACTCCTGGCGTGAGTGGGAGTTGCGCTGCCTTCTCACGGAGGGTCATGGAGGGAAAGCTATACTTTAATTATGTCACGCTGGGTTTTGGCACTGCTTCTGGCGAGTGCGGCGCCGGCTTTCGCGGACGACCTGAAGAAGGAGCGGCTGGTGGTAACTACGACGAGATAGCTGCCGCACAGAAGAAACGGTGGGCCGCATACCACAAAAAGCTGCGGAGAGGGTAATGAAGGTCCCATCCGGCAAGTTCTTAGGCCCTTAGAGGGATAACGGAGCCGTGAACCTCGACATTCGGAAGTCCGTTCTCTTTGAGGAGCCATTCGAGGGCTTGCGCAGCCAGTAGAGGGTGCGAACTCGGGCCGTGCGTGATTTCCTGGATAGGCATCTTGTCGGAAGATGGAAGGTCCAGTTCAATGTATGGAACCAGAGTACCCTGCCCTTGACGGAACCGTACCTTGGAGAGATCGCCGGGTTCGGCGAGGATGCGCCATTCCTTCTCCTCCGCAAACCCTGGATGCTTCAGCCAGAAGAGCCGGAATATCAGGGAGATCTTCAGGGCCTCAACTGCCGCCGATAGCAAAACCTTTTCGGCCCCCGGCCATTTCTGGTTGCAAGTGTCAAATGCATGGACTAGAGCACGTATATCATCTGAGAGCAGCTTCGAATTGGTGCCTGGGCCGTATTCCATGGGGAAGAGACTAAGTCTCTTTTCAGCGACGAAGTGAGAAATCTTCTGTTTATCGAACCCAATCGCATAGCCGCCACCTCTATCCGCGTATGTTCGCCATTGGCTCAGTAGATCGGGTGCTTCACAAAAACAGAATGCGAAGAATTGGCGGCCGGGAAGCAGCTTCGACACGTCAAGGAACTCTTCCCCGCGATTGAGAAACTTAAGAGCCACGTTTGGCAGAACTTCGCCCCTCAAATCGCTCAGAATCTGGCGTGCCAGGGAGAGGCCATAGACTAGTTCAGAGGAATCGTTCATGTAAAGCACATTCGTTGCCCAAAGCACCTTGCTACTGAGAATTCCAAGCAAACCGGCCTGGGAAGTATAGTGAAACAGTGTCGTAGGGAGGGGGTGAACTCGTCCTGAGAACGCCAGCCATGTTGACCCCATCTCGGATCGAATGCACGCAGCTGCTTCTTTGGAATCCATGGTGAGCCCGCTCCTTATAGTCTCGCATTGCTCCAAAACAATCTCTCGCTTCCTCTACTTCCGAAAACAATGCGCTTTCCAATGCCATCAGCGGGACCATCTTGGATGGTCGGGGAGGAGTCAGCCCTTTGGTCCGGCCGGATGGTTTTTCTTCCGGCACTATTCCGCACTGCTGTCTTTTCGTCGCCATCCATCCCGCAGGAATCCCGCAAACCAGACCTTACATCACATCCGAAATTCGCAAGTGATTGATTTCACGCCAACAGCAGCGCCAGTCCTTGTCGGCGGTGTAAACTTAGTCATGTCACGCTGGGTTTTGGCACTGCTTCTGGCGAGCGCGGCGCCGGCTTTCGCGGACGACCTGAAGAAGGACCGGCCTCAGCTGCCGCCCTCGGCCAAGGAAGAAGTTCCCAAGGAAGAAGACACCACTCTGGGGGAGAAGGAATACGCCTTCAATCCGCTGCAGGCGGAGAAGGAAATTCTGGTGGGTGAGTTTTACTTCAAGAAGGGGAAATACAGGGCAGCCGCCGAGCGTTTCCGCGAGGCTACCAAGTGGAACGCCGGGGCGACAGAAGCCTGGCTGCGGCTCGGAGACGCGGAAGAAAAGCAGAAAGACCCCAAGGCTGCTAAAGAAGCCTATGCCAAGTACTTGGATTTGTCCCCGGATGCCAAGAATGCAGCCGAGATACGCAAGAAGTTGGAAAAACTGAAATAGGATCAGCGCCGGGCCTGCAATGCCGGGCGGACGGACCCCTGCCTATGCGTGCCGATACCACTCCAGCGTCTGCCGCATGCCCTCCTCGAACGAATATCGCGGCGCGTGGCCGAGATCGCGCACTGCCGCCGTGGTATCCGCTTGCGAGTGCCGCACGTCGCCCGCGCGAGACGGAGCGTAATGCGGCGCGATTTCTACGCCTTCGATCTTCTGCACCAGCGCCCAGGCCTGATTCAGCGTGATCCGGCCTCCATTGCCGGCGTTGTACAGCTTGCCCGAGACGTTCCTGGCGCGCGCGGCCCTGAGGTTGAGAGCCACTACGTCATCCACATAAGTGAAGTCCCGGGACTGCTCGCCATCGCCGAAAATCGTCGGCGGGCAGCGCTTCAGGATCGATTTCAGGAATAGCGACAGCACTCCGGAGTAAGGGCTCGATGGGTCCTGACGCGGGCCATAGACGTTGAAGTAGCGCAACGCTACGGTCTCCAGTCCGTAGACGCTGGAGAAAAGGCTGGCGTATTGTTCGCCTACCAGCTTCTGCAAAGCATATGGCGACTTGGGATGCGGGACCATGGTTTCGACCTTGGGCAGCACCTCGGTATCGCCATACGCCGACGAGGAGGCCGCATAGATCACACGGCCGGCCCCGCCTTCATGGGCTGCGCGCAGTACGTTAAACGTCCCGTTGATGTTTACATCGTGGTATAAAGCCGGCTGCTCAATAGAACGCGGAACCGAAGGCAGCGCGGCCTGGTGAAATACCACCGTCGCCTCGCGAATGATCGGCGCAATCTGCTCGTAGTCGCGAATGTCGGCATGCTGGAATTCGATCGCATCGCGAACTTCGTCCAGGTTCGATTCGCGGCCCGTCAGCAGATTGTCGATCACCACGACGCGGCCTGCTCCTTCGTCCAGCAGTCGACGCACGATGGCGGAGCCGATGAACCCCGCGCCCCCGGTAACCACATAGCGATCCGTCATAGAAGCGTGGGGCAGCGCCACGGGACGTGCGTTCCGCATGCGCTGCCCGCCAAGCCCGAGTCCAAAGTGGGCAGCGCATGCGGAACGCACGTCCCGTGGCGCTGCCCCACAGCCCAGTTTACGATGGGAAGGTGTCTCACAAGGCCCTCATTTTCGATCTCGGCAAGGTTCTCATACCGTTCGATTTCCAGCGGGGATACCGGGCCCTGGAGGAGTGTTGCCCCCATCCGGCGGTGGAGATCCGGCGGCGCATCGGCGCCTCACGCCTGGTGCTGCCATTTGAAACCGGGTTGATCGAGCCGCGCGATTTTGTCGCCCGGCTCACGGAGGCGCTGGACCTGACGATTGACTATGCCGGCTTCTGCCGTGCCTGGAGTTCCATCTTCTACGGGCAATTGATTCCGGACCGCGTGCTGGCGTCGCTGGCGGCGCGCTACCGCATGGTGCTTCTGTCCAACACCAACGCCATCCACTTCGAGATGGTTCGGGAGGCTTATCCACTGGTGCAGTATTTTCACGAGTTGGTTCTATCGTACGAAGTGTGCTCCATGAAGCCCGACGCGCGGATCTACCATGTGGCGATTGAGCGGGCCGGATGCCGCCCGGAAGAGTGCTTTTACACGGACGACATTATCGAGAACGTGGAAGCCGGTCTTCGCGAAGGCCTGGACTCAGTGCTGTTCGAGACTCCCGAGCAACTGGAGCGGGAAATGAGCAAGCGCGGAATCGCGTGGGAATAAAAAGAAACCGGGCACCCGCAAGGATGCCCGGTAGAGGAGTGCCTGTGTCGGAGTTGTCGACACAAGGAGTGGAGGAGTTCGTTACGCCAGCAGGCCGCCATGTCCCAGGCTGGCGATTTCCCAACCCGTTACGTGGTAGCGTGCCAGCAGCGGCGGCAAGACCAAATCCACTACGTTTGGCTTGGCCGACCGGAAGCAGCCCGGCGCAGAAATAATCGGCACGTCATCTTTGTAAGCCATGAGCATCAGGTTGCCCGGCTCGACCGGAGCGAGGAAACGCTCCACTTGCGCGCCCACCTTCAACATCGCCTGGCCAACCACATCTTCCGGCCCGGCAGGCGCGGTGGTGGAAGCCACCAGAATCGCGCAGGGCTTGGATCGCAGCAGGTGCTGCAGGCTCCGCGCCACGGAGTTTTCATCTTCCGTGCAAGCCAGGACGAAGTTGGCATTGATGCCGAAACGCTCCAGCCTCTGCCGCATGATGTTCTCGAACAACTGCCGCGCCCGCTCGCCGCTAATCGGATCGCTGTAGAGAACCCCGACGCTGGGCGCCCGAACCGGCCGTGCCTGCAGGATCGGCCCGCGCTCTTTCAATATTCCGGTCACCGCATCCAACTGATCCTTCGCCACCGCGAACGGCGCGCTCTTCACAGTAGCAATCCTCTGCCCGGTTACGGCGTAGCTATAGTTGAGCGAAGTCGCGATTACCACGCTGGAGGTGCAGTTGATCTGCTTAAGCAGTTCATCGTCCACCAATACGCAGCAGTTTTCCGTGGCCACCAGGTTGGCGCGGCCGCCGGCGGCCAGACGGATCTCGAAACTGCCGCACCCCATCTCGCTCGCCACCGCGCAGACCGCATCGTCCTCGCCGACCTCACCTTCTTCCAGCTCGGTCACCCAGATGTTCTCCATCCCTTCGGATTCCAGGATGCGCACATCTTCATCGCTGATCACATGGCCTTTGGCCAAAAGCTTCTTCCCACCCGGCCGGAATACGGTACAGCACAGGACCCTGCCAGTTGAGGATTTCACATCAACCGTTTGCGCTCTCATGTTAGCCTCATAAGACGTAGGATCGACTTAAATTTAGGATTTCTTTGTCCTGATCAGATTCTACATCCGTAAAGTCATGATTGCTTGGAAAATGTCTGCGGTTTTTTGTGGGGGGAGTAAAAGCTCACCACTTTGCGGGGGATTTCCTAAGGAAATCGGCCAGCCGGGATCTGAATGTACTGGTCCGTATTGGACGGCCAAGGCTGCTCAGCTTCTGCCCATCTTTGCGGCCTTAGAACGCGTAGAACCGCGATTTCGTCACACGCTTGAAACTTAGGACATCGCAGGCAGTCCTTCCAGGCCTTCAACGGGAGCACGCCACGCTCAACCTCGTGGAACCCCAGCTTGCTAAAGAATTCAACAACGTAGGTGAAGGCAAACACAGCGTCGAGTTCGTATACATGGGCTTCGTGGACCAGCGCCTCCACCAGGCGCCTGCCGGCCCCCTGCGTTTTGGCTTTCTCTTGAACTGCCAGCGAGCGGATCTCGCCCAAGGTCGGGCTGTAGAAGTGGAGTGCGCCACAGCCCAGAAACTCGTCGCCGCGCGTGACCACGGTGAAATCGCGGATGGCCTCGGACATTTCGAATTCGGTGCGCGGGAGCATGATGCCGCGGGCCGCGTAACCATTGATCAGGTCTAGAATGGGCGGAATATCACGCATCACCGCTTTGCGCACCGTCAGACCGACCGCCGCTGCCAGGCGTTCCATGCAAGCGTCCTCATATAGAGCGCTGATCATGCGGCCCGCCCTTCACTCAGTACCAGGCGCGTGCCGATCGCCTCTCCAGCCAGTATGCGTTTCAGAACCTCGGGCGCGGATCCGGGCACAATCCGCACCTGTCCGACCCCCTGCTTGAGCGCAGACAGCGCGGCCTCCAGTTTCGCCTGCATGCCACCGGTCGCCACCCCTTCCGCGATCAGCCGCTCGCTCTCAGCGGCCGTCAGTATGGGACGCACCTGCCGCGACCCATCCAGCACTCCTTCCACGTCGGTGAGAAAGATCAGTTGCTCAGCGCGAAATGCCGCCGCACAAGCCACAGCCATCTGATCGGCATTTACGTTGTAAACCTGTCCCTGGCGGTCCGCGGCGACGCAGGCCACCACCGGCAGGAACCGGTTGGCGGTGAGCAAATCGAGCAGCGCGGGGTTCGACTTCGTCACGCGACCTACAGCCCCCAGCGCGGGGTCCATCTGCTCCGCTTCCACCAGAAATGCGTCGATGCCCGAAAGACCCACGGCCAAGGCCCCGGCGCGGCTCAAGCTGGCCACCAGCTCGTGATTGACGCTGCCGGCGAAGATCTTCAATACCGCATCCAGGGTCTCGCGTGTGGTCACGCGCAGCCCATTCACGAAGCGGCTCTCGATGCCGCGCTCCGCCAGGTAGCGAGTCATCTGCTTGCCGCCACCATGGACCACCACCAGTTCCGCGCCGCCCGCGCGTGCGGCCGCGATCTGCGCCGCCAGATTCTCCCGCGACTCCGCCTGATCGAGCAGCGTGCCGCCGAGCTTCACCAGCAGCTTCACAGCAGCCCCTCAGTTTCGGGGTAGCCGAGCATGAGATTCATATTCTGCACGGCCTGCCCGGCGGCGCCTTTCACCAGATTGTCGATGGCGCTGACCACCACCGCGCGGCCGGTCTTGGCATCGAGCGTGACGCCCAGGTCGCAGAAATTGGTACGCGCCACGCCGCGCAGGTCGGGCATGCTGCCGGCGTTGAAGATCCTGATGAAGGGCTCGCCGGCATAGCGCTTCTCGTAGATTTCCAGCAGGTCTTCGGCGCTGGCAACACCCGTGGCGCGGAAATAGATGGTCTCCAATATCCCGCGATCGAGCGGCAACAGTTGCGCCGTAAAGCTGAACTCGCCTTCCTCGAGGCCGGAGATCTGCAGCACTTCGGGCACATGCCGGTGCCTGAGGATCGAGTAGGCCGAGAAGTTCTCGGTCACTTCGCAGAAACTGGTTTTGAGCGTCGGCTTGCGGCCGGCGCCGCTCACGCCCGATTTGGCATCGCAAACGATTCCGCGATCGCGGTCGACCACGCCGGCTTCCAGAAGGGGCCGGATGGCGAGGTTAGCGGCGGTCGGGTAGCAGCCCGGATTGGCGATCAGGCGAGCGCTCGGAATGCGGTCCCGGCAGAACTCCGGGAGGCCGTATGCCGCCTCCGCCAGCAAAGCGGGCTGAGTGTGAGGCTCTTTGTACCAGGCGGTGTAATTCTCAGGCGTGCGGAGACGGAAGGCGCCGCTCAGGTCGATGACCCTGGCTCCGGCATCCAGCATGGCGGGCGCAAGCCCCATGGAGACTTCGGGAGGCGTAGCGAGGAACACGAGCTTAATGGCCTGGTTGCGCACGGCCTCGGGCGTACAAGGAAGCTGCGCGGGGGCCTTGCGGTTGCGGATGGCCGGTCCAGTAAACTCTTCACGGTGTTCGAGCTGGATAGGCTCCACCTTGGGGTGGCGCTGCAAGATGCGGACGAGCTCCGCGCCGCTGTAACCGCGATGTCCGACGATGCCGACGTGGGCCATGTCTAAATATACCTTATCATGAATAAATATGCAATACGACCGACGGGTAGTGGCTGGGGCTTTTTGTTCCTGCTACGTCGAAGGAGGCCGCGTATTGTGCAGCGCCTCTAGTGCATAATCTCTGTACAGGGGATTTATCCGCACGTAGTTTCTAGGGCGCGATGGCGACGGAAGGATCTCTTCAACGATACGGGTGTTGCTAGTTCTGAAATGGGTAACCGCCTTTAGCCATTCATTCTCAGGCATGCCTGCCGCAATTAGCTCATGACGCAGTTTGTCTGCATCTACCTCCAGATGGGAGCGCAGCGCCTCTAGGTATCTGCGTTCATGCGGCTGCAGGCTCCTAACTTCGGCGGCGATTTCTTCGAATATCGCTTGTTCGTGAGCAGGGCGTTTGGGCCTTTTCAGGTCGGCGTTTTCGGCACGCAGTTCGGCCACCTGCCCGTTAGCTCTCTCATGAGCAGCTTCGGCTATCTCGATCTCGACCGCTCTGTCATCGTCAAGTAGCTTAAAACTGCGTACAAGGTTAAGAAGCCAACTTCCAGCAAAAGCGACAGCACACCCACCGAGAACGTTGATCGCCACATCTCCTGCGCTCGTCACGATTGCCAACCCATGACGATAGAGATACACAATCCCCGACCACACCGCTGGTGCAGCGTAAAACCACCAGCGGTGAGGGTTCCAAACTGCCAGTGTCTCCTGCCACACCCGTGCAAATAGACGTGTTGTGTATGGCTTACGATCTGGCTGAGCCATTGGGTAGCGCCGATTCTATCATTCCAGTAATTCAGCAAGGTGGTATCCTCGAAACTGAATCAGGAACGTGTGCCTACGTTTAGACCGTAGGTGAAGGCTGGATCGTTTACCGAGCTTCGGCGGGCTGGGTCAGAAGGTTTCGCCGGATCACCTAGAAGCGAGCGTTCACAAAATGGCTAGACGATTCCCATGCAAAGGTGCAAACTGTTCCGTCGCCACGGACTTTTGCACCTGACGCATTATGAATGATCAATTCGTCTCCTCCGGGTGCAGACCGCAACTCGATCGAAATCTCTCAACGAAAAGGCCGCGAACAGTGCGGGGCCGTTCGCGGGCTTGCCCCGCTGAAGTACACTGAAACTGATGGCGGACGCTGAGATCCAATACGTTTCCGACGAGAATGGCGAGCCCACTGCCGTTATTGTGCCCATCACACTCTGGCGCGAAATCGAATCGGAGCGCGAAACGGCATACCTGCTGAAATCTGAGACGATGAAGCGCCGGCTCCTGGAGGCGAAAGAACGCCAGGAGGGCCTCTCGATCGAGGTCGCAATTGAGAAGCTTGGAATTTGACGCCGCCGCTTTCGAAGACCTCGCTTGGTGGGTGGAACGAGAACGGGCCCAAGCCATTCGCATCATTCGCCTAATTAGGGAGGTGCACCGTGACCCATTCACCGGAACTGGAAAGCCCGAACTCCTAAAACATGATTTGAAGGGCTGCTGGTCGCGTCGGATCGATCGGGAACATCGTCTCGTCTACCAAGTGCAGCAGGATAGAATTCGAATACTCGCCTGCCGATACCATTACTAACCGGCCGGCGCCACACTACCTAATCGCCGCAATCCCAACCAACCCCGGCGCTTCCTGCAAACCGGTTGACGTCAAGCCCCCGATTCGCAATCGCACGAGCGCGTTGGGCTCGCGGTAGTGCGCCAGTTCCACCTTCAGATAATTCTCCGTCAGCGCGGTCCGCGCTTCATTCAACGTCACCGCCGATAGCGTCTTTCCCACCATGCGCTCGCGGAATTCGCGGTTCTTCGCGGCCGCCAATTCGCGCAGAATCCGATTGCGCTCCTTGCGTACGGGGAGCGGGACCGGGTCCGGGTCCTCGGCGGCCAGCGTGCCGGGCCGCTCGGAATATGTGAATACGTGCAGGTAGGTGAACGGCAGGCTTTCCATGAAGCGGCGGCTCTCTTCAAAATCGGCATCGCTTTCGCCGGGGAACCCCACCATCACGTCGGCCCCCATTGCCGCATCCGGCATCAGGGCGCGCGCCTTGTCGATACGATCGGCGTAGTGGCGCGGGCGATACTTGCGGTGCATGCGGCGAAGGGTCCGATCGCAGCCGCTCTGCAAAGGCGCGTGGACATGCTTGGCGATGCGCGGCGAGTCCGCCATCAGGCCCAGCAGGTCATCCGATAGATCCATGGGCTCGATGGAACTCAATCGCAGGCGCGCAACTTCGGTTTCGTTCAGCAGCAGCCGGATCAGGCCGGCCAGGCGCATCTGGCTTCCCGGCTCCCTTCCCCAACGGCCCAGGTTGATGCCGCTCAGCACAATCTCGCGGTATCGCCGCGCCAGGCTGCGCACCTGTTCCACCACCTGAGCCACCGGCGCGCTGCGGCTGCGGCCGCGCACGAAAGGAATGATGCAAAACGAGCAGCGGTTGCTGCAGCCATCCTGGATTTTCAGGTTGGGGCGGGTGCGGTCACCGGCGGCATCTTCCACCGGCGCGGAAAGGAAATCGTGTTGCGCAAAAATGTCGCCCACGTGGATGTTGCCGTGGTACGGGGCCGAGGTCACCAATTCCGCGATTTGCGTTTTGTGCGAATTGCCCACCACCCACTCCACCCCCGGCATGGCGGCCAACTCATCGGGCGCACGTTGCGCATAACAGCCGGTGACCAGAATGCGGGCCGCGGGGTTTTCGCGGTGGACGCGGCGAATGGTCTGGCGCACGTCGTCGTCGGCTGATGCGGTGACGGTGCAGGTATTCAGAACCACCAGGTCGGCGCCCGCGCGCTCGCCGGCCGCGTGCAACCCCTTGGCCCCCAGGAGTGACTCCAACGCGGCGCCATCGGCCTGCGTGGCCCGGCACCCGAAATTTTGTACGAAGAACTTCTCCACCGTTCTTTGATTATAGAATTGCAGGGTATGACTTCAGCCTATCGAGCCGATCAAGTCGGCAGTTTGCTTCGGCCGCCGGAACTGCTGCAGGCGCGCGCGGATTTTGCGCAGGGCAAGATCGCGGCGGATCAACTGCGCGCGCTGGAGGATCGCGCCATTGCGGACGCCCTCACCAAACAGCGCCAGATCGGAATCGATATCGCATCCGACGGAGAGATGCGCCGCGGATCGTGGCTCACCGACATGGCCGATGCCGTGGAAGGATTCGTGCGCGAAAAGGTCATGCTGGAGTGGAAGGGGCCGGGCGGAGGCGAAGAGGCCAGCACTGCCAACGCCGCCGGCGGCAAGCTGCGAAAGATGCGTAAGCTGACCGCGCATGAACTGCCGTTCCTGCAGAAGAATGCCGGAGGGCCGTTCAAGATAACTCTGCCGGCGCCGTCGAATTTCATTGTGGCCAGCTATAAGCCCGGCGTCACCGACCGCTTCTATCCCACGCCGGCCGATTTGTTGCAGGACTTGGTCGCCATCATCCGCGATGAGATCCGATGGCTGGTTGCCGAGGGCGCGACCTACATCCAGTTCGATGCGCCGTATTATTCGCACTACCTCGATCCGCGGCAGCGCGAGCACATGCGCCAGGCGGGCCGCGATCCGGATCGGGAGCTGGAGGACGGAATCGCCGGCGACAACGCGGCCTTCGCGGACGTGCCGCGCGATCGGGTGACGCTGGCGCTGCACGTGTGCCGCGGAAATAGCCGGAGCCGCTGGTACACCGAAGGCGGCTACGACGCCATCGCCGAGAAACTGTTTCAGACGCTGGATGTGGACCGGTTCCTGCTGGAGTACGACACCGCGCGTTCGGGTGGCTTCGAACCGCTCCGCCTGATGCCCCGCGGCAAGACCGTAGTCTTGGGATTGGTCACCACGAAGGAAGCCCCACTCGAATCGCCGGACGACTTGCGGCGGCGCATCGACGAAGCGGCTCGCTACGTGCCGTTAGAGAACCTGGCGCTCAGCCCGCAGTGCGGCTTCGCATCCGTAGCCGCCGGAAATCTGTTATCGATGGACGATCAATGGCGCAAGCTGGCGCTGGTGGCGGACACCGCACGCAAAGTGTGGACATGATGTGTGGGGCAGCGCCATGCGCTGCCCAGCCTGCCGAGCCGGCGACAAGATCGCCAGCGCTACGTAACGCCGGCGGTCTCCGCCGCCGGTGAGGCGCCTACCTGGATCAAAACATCCAAACTCCAGGCACAGGCATTCCTGGCTGGATTCCTGCCTGTGTCAGGTTTTAATTCACCCAAAAATCCCGCGGATACAGCCGAAAAAGCTCTGCCTGCGGACCCTCTGCCTTCTTCAAGTACTGCTCATACGCATCCAGTTGCTTATCCGGACCGATCGCAAAATACACGCCGCCCGCCACATCCTTTGCAGGAACCCCCATCCCCGGCAGAATCCGCTCATACACCTTAGGCATGCGACGGAACAATTCCGCCGCAAGATCGGGCCTTTGTCGCAGATCTAAAATCGCGCGATGGAAACGCGTGACCACGGCTGGCGTAAGTCCATCCGCTAAGTCGTCAGCCATCGCTTCGCCGCGTTCCTCGTAGGACGAGGCCGAGCGCGTGCCATCGAAGGCTCCGGCAATGGCATAGTCCACCAGAGAAGCATCGGGCTTCACCTTCTTCAGTTCGCCGATGACAAACTGCAGCGTCTGCGGCAGCATCGGCGTGCGCTCGGCATAATAGTTCAGCCGCCCATCCGACGCACGCACACGGATGCCATTGCTGTATGCCAGGCCGGCCGCCCAGGTCTTCATAAACATGCCGTGCGCGCCGTGGCCGGCATAGAGATTCGCTGCCAGCAAATCCAGTAGTGAATCCGGGCTGCTGTCCTTCAAGCTCGCAGCGGGCGCCGAGTTCAGAAGAACGCCGCCTTGCGAATTCACATTCACGAGTCCCTCAAAAACCGGATGCGTGGCCTGCGGATCGCGTCCGCGCAGCCTCTCTTCCACGCGCCGGCCGGGCCGATAAGCAGCCTTGGCGACCTGCGCATTGCCGAGCAGAGGCGGGAACTCCTGAAGCCCCGCCGTGAGCTTTTCCTGAGCGCCCGGCGAGGAAATCAGAAACATCCGCGCGCCCCCCGTGATCAATAGCGACTGCCGCAAATGATCCAGCGCGGCCAAAGTTTTCTCCGGACCCGTTTCCAGATCGCGCCGCATCTGGCCGCAGAGATCCCGCCAATCGCCCGCCAGACTGGAATCGGGAATCTCCGGAAGAACAGCTTCCAAATCGCGCGCCGCCGCCATCGCCAGCGATTTCGAAGCCGCCGGCAGCCGCTCCAGGCCGCCATACTTGCCGTCTTCGATGGATGCCAACAGCGCCTTACGCTCCGCTCGCGATCCCGTCGCTTTCGCGAGGCCATCCAGGAAGCGATAGACTTCTTCCGACCCGCCGCCCATCAACATCCAACGCAGCCGGAACACATTGTGATCGCGCGTCATGAACGACGATGTCGCCAGCAGCAGAGGGCTATCCTGACGCCGCCAGGCGCGCGCCGGATCGTCCACCCACGCCTCCTCGGGTTCCTGCGTGGTGTTGCGGATCGCGCCCAGCGTCTGCTCCACCAGGTCCCGCAAGCGGGACAAATTCTCGGGACGCCAATCGGGATGCGCCAGCACCAACTTCATCCATTCCAGCGCCCGCTCGGATTCCGCCAGATCATTTCCCGCGCCGCGAACCACGAGTTCATAACGGTTGCTCCACGGGTTGATGCTGAAGCGCGCATCCAGGCTGAGAATCTCGTTGCGCAGCCTCCCGGCCATGTCCTGGTAAGAAACCGGCTTCCCGTTTTCGATCACGCCCACGCGCGTTAGCAGTTGCGGCAGCATGGAAAGGTAGACCAACTGGTCTTCCGGCACGCCGTCGAGCCGCAGTGCGATTCCGGTGGTAGCGCCGGTCATGCTGTCAAAAGTCGAGCTGACCAGCGGCACGCCACCCGCCAGCGTGCGCGTGGAAAACTCGAGCTGATCGTCGAGCGTCAAGGGAGGATGATCCAGAAATGCCGGCGTCTTCACTTCCGCCGCGGTGGCGTCGATCACCTTGGTCGCTGCGTCGTACTCGGCCTGGTAACGGCGCATCGCTTCCTGTTCGGTCTTCACGCCGTAATTTTCTTCCAGCCGCGCCGTTTCGGCCGCCACGCGCGCCACGCGCTCCTGCTCTTCCTGCTGCACCAGCGCCGGGTCGGGCTTAGCCGCCTCAATCCACGGAGTGACACCAGTCAGCTTCCATTGCGCCAGGTAGTCCCGCCACAAGTTGCGGTCGCCCGCCACCAACTTTTCGATTTCATCCAACTCCGCCTTCTCAGTCAGGGACTTGCGGAAGCCCGGTTCGCGGTTCAGCCGGTAGAGATGCGTCACCCAATCGGAGCCAACGTTGCGGAAGCCGAAGCCCGGCGGGGAATCCACAAACTTCGCCAATTCGCGCCGGCGCTCCAGTATCCGGCCCTTCAAGCGCGCGTTGAACGCGGCCAGCTCCGGGGAGCCGTCAGCATACGCCGCGATGCGCCCGAACTCCGCCACCACCTGGCCGCGCAGCGCCGTAAGATCCGCATCGTTCATGTGGGCCACCGGCACATCGCGGAACATCACGTACACCGGATGGCCCTGGTCGGTATCGGCGAAAGCGTTCACTCCCTGAATGCCGAAATCGGCCGCGCGCGTGCCGGTGTTCACCAGAAGCCGGTAAAGGTTGGTATCGGAATCGCCACCCACGTTGTCGAGGAACAGGCTCATCAGCTCGAAATCTCGATGGTTGAGGTTGCGGTCCGCCGGCCAGAGCAGCAGGACCGAGCCGGGCTTCTGATCGTCCCGCGATGGGTAACGGACATAATCGATGCGGCCGGGGGGTGCGGGTTGCGGGGCCGGCAGTTTGTCTTCCGTGGTGATCGGCAGGACGGGATGGCGCGGCTCCACGCGGTCGAGCGCGGCATCGATCTTGGCCAGCGCGGTATCGAGCCCGACCTCCTTGGGCAGCGATGCGATCATCCCCATGTTGCCGCCAAAGTAATGCTGTGCGTGAAACCGGCGAATGTCCGCGGGTTTGATCAGCCGCAGCGCTGAGGGCAACCCGCCCGAATCAAACGACAGTGGATGCTCCGGACCATACGCCGCCACCGCCGCGGCGCGGAAAAGGCGGTTGGCCGGCTGGTCCATGGAAGTGGTCATCTCGTTATATACGGTGCCTTTTTCTTCCAGGCGCAGCGAGCCGTCGGTGGACGTGCTGACGCCGAAGTTGCGCACCTCGCGGCGCACCTCTTCATCGGTGTAATCCGGATGGATCAGCGCTTCGAAGGTGCGCTCGAACTCTTCGAAGAAAACCTCCGGTCCGGCGGACGTATAAAAGTGGTAGCAGGTCATCCACTGCATCGTGTAAGCGCTGGAATTCACCAGCGACATCGGCTCCGCGCTGCCCAGGGCGCGTCCGCGGTTGCCTTTGCCCAGCAGCAGGTGCTCCTGGGTGTGCGGTTCGCCCATGTTGGACGTGGGATATGTGGTCACCCAAATGAACGCCTGCGGCACGGACTGGATGCCGAGCAGATCGAGAGTGAAGCCGCTGCGGACCTGGCGGAAACGCGCGCCCATGGGGTGCCCGGCGTCATCGAGATAGACCGCCACGGTGCGGAAGCCGTTGATGACCTGACCTTCCGAAAGCGTGGCGTAAGTGGATTCGGTGCGCTGGGCCCAGGCAGCGCAAAGAAGAAGGAGGGAAAGTACGAAAGCTCTTTTCACAACTTATTTCACTATACCCCTACCGGCGGCGAAGACCGCCGGCGTTACGTAACGCTGGCGATCTTGTCGCCGGTGCTCTTATTTCCTTGCGCCCGTTCAAACGCCACCACCAGGCGAATCTGATCGTAAGTAATCTCCTGCGGCAGCGCTTCGCGCAGCGGCTTCAACCACTGCGAGCCCAGTCGATGAATCGTTTCCGCGACGCGCAGGTGGGCCTCTTCTCCCACCCATTCCATGCGGTATTCCACGCGCCCCTTCTCCACCAGGTCGGCCACCATATTGATCACGGTAGTCACTTGGCGCCCGCGAATCTGCGCGATCTCCTCGAAGCTCTTGCCTTCCGCCAGCAGCCGCATGGTCTCCTCGGCCGGCGAGATCTGCGCGACCTCGCGAGCCGCCGCCCGCGCGCCTTTCTCAAACGCTTCGAACGTAGCGAAAATCTCCGCGCCGTACAACTCCGCCTTGCGCTCGCCGATCCCAAAGACGCCCAGCAGCTCGCGCAAATTGGTAGGCCGCTTGCGACACAAGTCTTCCAACGCCGCATCGCTCAGCACCACATAAGCCGGCACCGCCGAGCGCTGCGCCGCGCCACGCCGCCACTCCTTGAAGAAGTCGATTAGCTCCCGGCCCGCGGGCCTCTCCACAACGCCAGCCGGGCCCTCGGGCACACTCTCCACCACCGGCTCCGCGCGCGGGCGCTTCTTCTTGCGCACCGCCAGTTCCTCTGCCGGCGCCGCCTTCAGCCAGTCCGGAGCGTTGCCGCAGACGTCGCACATGTCGCATCGCTCCCATTTCGGCGTCTGCCCGAAGTGATTGCAGATTTGCAGGTGGCGGCAGCGTGCGCTCTCGGCGAAGTTGCGTATGGCGTGGTACCGCTGCCAGGCTCTTTCCTTCTCGTCGCGATCCGTCAGCTTCTCAATGAAGTAGGCCAGCAACCCCGCGTCCTTGGGCTGCCACAGCACCACGCAATCGGACGGCAGGCCATCGCGCCCGGCGCGTCCCGCTTCCTGGTAATACTGCTCCACCGATTTCGGCAGCGACGTGTGGATCACCGCGCGCACCGCGGCTTTATTGATCCCCAGCCCGAAGGCGATGGTCCCCACCAGCACGCGGACCTCATCGTTCATCCAGCGCTCCTGGTTGCGCCGCCGCTCGCCGGATTCCATTTGCCCGTGGTAGGGGATGGCCGCGATCCGGCGGCCGGCCAGGAAGTCGACCGTCTCTTCCACCGTTGCAATGGTGGGCGCGTATACGATCACGCTCTCGCCCGAGTAGGCGCGCAGGGCCGCCAGCAGCAGCCGCGTATGGTCCTGCTTCTCGCACTTGTGCACCACGTACCGCAAGTTGGCGCGGTGGAAGCTGGCGATGTATTTGTCGGGATCGCGAAGCTGCAGTTGCTGCAGGATGTCGTGCCGCACGCGGCGCGTGGCGCTGGCGGTGAAGGCGGCGATGGGCTTGTCGGGAAAGTGGCGGCGCAGCGCGGCCAGTTGGCGGTACTCCGGGCGGAACTCGTGGCCCCATTCCGAAATGCAGTGCGCTTCGTCGATAGCGAAACACGCTACCGGCACCTTCTCCAGCCACCCGATGGTATCCTGGCGCGCCAGCCGTTCCGGCGAGAGATACAACAGCCGGAACGCCCCTTGCACGGCGGCGCGCATCACCGCGCGCTGCTCTTGCTGCGGCAGCGTGCTGTTGAGCAGCGCCGCCGGAATGCCCATGTCGCCCAACTGCGCCACCTGGTCCTGCATCAGCGCGATGAGCGGCGATACCACCACCACCGTCTGGCCGAGAACCAGCGCCGGCAGTTGGTAGCACAGCGATTTCCCGCCGCCCGTGGGCATCACCACCGCCACGTCCTTGCCCGCCATCAGGCTGTGGACAATGCGTTCCTGCAAGGGGCGGAAAGAGTCGTAGCCCCAATACTTTTTCAGGGCCTGGTGAAGATCCTGCACTGTGGAAACTACGAGTGTATCAGTTGAAGGCGTGCTAAACCGCGCGGCGCACCGCTTGCTCCGGAGCGGCGTCGAGCATTTCGCGGATGGATTTGTGCGTAACCGGATGCCGCAGATCCGGCGCCAGTTCCGCCAACGGCGCCAATACGAAACGGCGTTCCGCCATGCGCGGATGCGGAATCTCCAAAGTGGCCGTGTGGATCACTGTCTTGCCGTACAGCAGGATATCGATGTCGATGGTACGCGGCCCGTTCTTGATCGTCCGCACCCGCCCCAGCGAGCGCTCAATCTTTATCGTTCGCGAAAGCAGTTGCATGGGAAAGAGCTCAGTCTCAGCTTCGACCACCAGATTCAGGAACCAGTGCTGCGCCGCGAACCCGATAGGCTCCGTTTCGTAAGTGGAAGAGACGCGGACGACACGAAGGTTGGGTGCGGCAAGCTGCTCAATCGCCTTGCGCAGGTTCTTCTCGCGATCGCCAACATTCGACCCGAGCCCCAGGTAAACAGTTTTCATGCTTGGTACCACAGGCATTCTTGCCTGTGTCAGGTTTTCCGTACCGCCCTAAAACAACCCTGGCTGCTCATTCCCGCCCACTCTCGGCGGCACATGAAAATACTCAAACGCCAGCGCCGTCGCCTCCCGCCCCCGCTGCGTACGATTCAAAAACCCAAGCTGGATCAGATACGGCTCGTAAACCTCTTCAATCGTATCCGGCTCTTCCGAAATAGAAGCCGCAATGGTATTCAACCCCACCGGCCCGCCCCGATGCTTCACCAGGATCGTGCGCATGATCTTGCGGTCGATCTCGTCCAGTCCGTAGTGATCCACGTTATACAGGTCGAGCGCGGTTTGCGCCACCGGCTTGGTAATGCGTCCATCCGCACGCACCTCGGCAAAATCGCGCACGCGCCGCAGCAATCGGTTCGCGATCCGAGGCGTGCCACGGCAGCGCCGCGCAATCTCTTCCGCCGCATCATCCAGAACTTCCACGTTGAGGAGGCGCGCCGAGCGACGCACGATGACCGTCAGCTCCGCCACCGTATACGGTTCCAAATGCAGTTCCAGCCCGAAGCGCCCGCGTAGTGGAGCGCTGATCAGCCCCTGCCGCGTGGTGGCGCCGATAGCCGTGAACTTCGGCATAGGCAGCGAGTGTGTCCTCGCTCCCGGACCCGCCCCCACCAGGATATCCACGCGGAAATCCTCCAGCGCCGAATAAAACATCTCTTCCACATCGGGCAGCAGCCGGTGGATTTCGTCCACGAAGAACACCTGCCGTGCGCGTATGTTGCTCAGGATGCCGGTCAGGTCGAGTTTCTTCTGCAGCACCGGGCCGGAAGTCGCAGTAAGCGGCACTTCCATTTCCTCCGCGATGATGGTGGCGAGCGTAGTCTTGCCCAGTCCCGGAGGCCCGTAGAGCAGGACGTGATCCAGCGCCTCGCCCCGCTGGCGGGCCGCCTGTATGGCGATGGAGAGGTTTTCCTTGAGCTTGCTCTGCCCTGTAAAGTCCGCGAGCCGGCGCGGCCGCAGCCCCTCAAATTGCGCGTCTTCGGGCTGTGGATCGCCGGAAATCAGGGGCCGCTCGGACATTGTGTTACCAGCTTAACGTACCAGTTCCAGAGCGCGGCGAAAGAGCGGCTCGAAGTCCGCTGACGCCCCCGCAGCCTTGGCTTTGCGCACGGCTGCTTCCGCCTGCGGCCGCGCACAACCCAGGTTGAGCAGCGCCGAGAGCACGTCCTGGTCAATCGCCGAAAGAGCCGCCACGGCCGGTCCAGGCTCTTCGCCGGTGACTGCCGGAAGCTTGTCGCGCAACTCCAGCACCATGCGCTCCGCGGTCTTCTTGCCGACGCCCGGGATGCGCACCAGCCGCTCCACTTCACTCCGGCGTATAGCGCCAATGAGGTCGGCAGCTGCCAGCCCCGAGAGGATCTTTACCGCCAGCGTCGGCCCGATCCCGCTCACCCCGATCAGTTTTTCGAACAGCGCTTTTTCGTCCTGCGTCAGGAATCCGTAGAGCGCCAGGGCATCTTCGCGCACATGCGTGTGAATCCGCAGGCGAACCTCGGCCCCTGCATCGGGCAGGTGCGTGAATGTCGAGACCGGAATCGTCACGTCGTACCCCACGCCCCCGGCTTCGATAATGGCCTGGTTCGGATGCTTCTCGACCAGCACGCCGCGCAGCAGAGCGATCATAAACTTGTATTGTAAGGTGACGCTTCCTTGGCCAGACGAAGATTCTTTGTAGATGCGATCCGCCACGGCGCTGCCGAACTCCGCGGCGAAGACGCGCGTCACCTGACTCGTGTGCTACGCGTCGAGGCGGGCCAGCGGTATGAAATCTCCGACAACCAGTCCGCTTACCTGGCGGAGATCGCCGAAGCCCGTGGCGACCGCGTCGTGTTTCGCGTCATCGAGCCAGTCGCCTCACCATCACTGCCGGTACGGATCACGCTGCTGGCATCGCTCATCAAGTTCGACCGCTTCGAGTGGATGATCGAAAAGGCCACGGAGCTAGGCGTGGAGCGCATCCTGCCAGTTGAAGCCACGCGTAGCGAGAAAGGTCTGCTGGCCGCCTCGCACAAGCGGGCCGAGCGATGGAGCAGGATCGCCCGCGAGGGCAGCCAGCAATCGCGACGCGTCCGCGCGCCCGAGATCTTGCCAGCGGCACGTTTCGAACAGGCGCTCACCGAACCGGCGGATCATCGATTTGTCTTAGAAGAGATGACCGCTCCACCCCTATTGCGCGCCCTTCCCTCCGACCGCACGCCGCAAGCCCACGCCGCGTTGATGACCGGTCCAGAAGGCGGCTGGACCGACGCGGAGCGGCAACAAGCGGCAGCGGCCGGCTGGCAGCCAGTGTCGTTAGGTCCGCTATTGCTGCGCGCCGAAACCGCGGCCGCAGCCGCCATCGCCATTGTCATGAATGCCTGGTGCTTGTGAACGCCGCCCCGCGCCGTCCCGGTGGGAATCCGGGGTCGCGGGTCTTGGTGGTACTGGGGAATCATTTACTGGCCGATGCCCCGGGGAAATAGCTCTTTCGTAAGGGAAGGCCCCTTACATTGCTACCAAATTACTGATGTTTTGCCTGGCTGATAACGATTATCACCACTAGGTATTGGTGGTACGTCCCTAAGTACCGCTGGTATTGCGATTTTCCGCCCCAGGCACGACCATGAAATTAGCAGATTTTAAACTCTTAAACCACACAAGTTTAAGAGCTTGGCTTCGCTAGGGGGAATCGCAAACTTGTATCAGCCGCCGATCATCGATCTGCAAGCCATAACGCTCGATCCAGCCCCGCGCCCGCGACGGATTCGCCGGGCAATTGCGATCGCAGCGGCGGCATTTCTATTGCCTTTAGGTTTGTATTTCGCGATCGCTCCGCATTACCGCGCGCATCGGCAGGCGGCCGTTCAGGCTGCGGCGCGACAACACGCAACCAGCCGCCGGGCGATCCTGCCAGCCAAGCCCAAGGCTACCGGAAGACCGGTGTACCCCTATTCGGTGATTCCCGGAGGGGCATACAACATCGCGGAATTGGCGCGTGCCATGGATTCCGACCCAGTGGTGGCCCGGCACTACGGCGAGTTTGACCGCGCGAAACTGACTACGACACGATCCGTTTCCGTACGGCCGGTTTATGTGTCCTATCGCGTCGGTGACACGATTTACTGGTCTCGTAAGCCCGTCCGTCTCAAGATGGGTGAACTGTTGCTCACCGACGGGACGAACTTTGCCAGGGCGCGGTGCGGAAATCGCATAGCGCTATCCGTGCAATCCCCGGTGGCTCATTCGGAACCGATTCCGGGTGTTCTCGATATTCCGGTCTTCGTCGCAGGGGAAGCGGGGATACCCGAGGAAGAAATTGCCGGGATTGCGCCAGTGGTGCCTTCGCCAAGCGTACCCCCCGGCGCCGCTCCATACGTAGGCGGCCCGAATGGACCGGCCGGATCGAAAGTGCCCGGTTGGCTGGTGCCGGTGGCAGCTTCAGGAGTCGTCGCAGGGGTAGTTGCCGTTGCCTCGAATGGCAGCCACCCGCCGTCAAATACTATTACGCCGCCACCGTCACTAACCACGTTTAGCGGTCCACCGCCGAGCGGTCCACCGCGGAGCGGTCCACCGCCGAGCGGTCCGCCACCGAGCGGTCCGCCACCGAGCGGTCCGCCACCGAGCGGTCCTCCGCCGAGCGGTCCTCCGCCGAGCGGTCCGCCACCGAGCGGTCCGCCACCGAGCGGTCCGCCACCGAGCGGTCCTCCGCCGAGCG
>Ga0182024_10003843_pt1 | contig 35204 bp, 29 predicted proteins | sample P32metaG_FD_120480 | JGI IMG/M metagenome (GOLD analysis project Ga0182024, IMG submission 120480) | Permafrost microbial communities from Stordalen Mire, Sweden - P3-2 metaG (Illumina Assembly) | ecosystem: Environmental > Terrestrial > Soil > Wetlands > Permafrost | place: Sweden: Stordalen...
CGGAAGCTCCATTCTCAAATGCAGTTCATGGCAATCGCAGAAACACACAGACAGGCATGTGCGCTCGGCGAAAGTAGAGTGCGAGAGAGGAGCGGACTAGATTCGGAGGATGGAAATTGTCGAAGGAGGGGACTTTGGCGGTGAATAGTCAGGGCGCTCGGCCCAATCGGCGACGGCAGAGACCGGATTCACCAGCTCGGATGCCGCCAACCAAATAACGGGAACCACAACCGGGTGGAAGGTTACCGCTTTCGTGTCCAGCGCGTTATCGCGAACGCTCGGCGGAGTCTTCTGGCAGCAGCCATGTGACGCGGGCATTCCCATCTGACCGCATTGGTCTTTCATCATGCGGCAGCAGGCGCGCTCCTGGGTGTTCATCTGCGCATCGGGGACCATGCAGGCCATCGCTGGGGCCAGACATGACACCAGCAGCAGGACGAGCACACCGAATTGGCGGAGGACACGCATTCCTTAGATAAGACTACGTCCTCATAGGTAAAGAGAGCAACTGGCGATCCTCGTTGAGAATGGTTCGACGATTTCCCGCAAAAAACGGGTACAGACCTTGTGAGCTGGCGTCTCGCAGCCAGCGTTAGTCCTTTGGCGTTCTATCGGTTCATTGCTTGCCTGTCGTTCCCAGTTTGGAGAAATAGCCTGCATCCGTTGTCGCCTTTACCAGAGACTCTACGTTGGTTTTGGCATCATCGTAGGTCACAACGGCCTGTTTCTTCTCAAAGCTGATGTCGACCTTTGAGACTCCCGAGACTTTGTTCAAGGCCTTCTTAACGGTAATGGGGCACGTCGAGCAGGTCATACCAGGAACATCGAGTGTCGCGGTACGAATAGCCGCCCAAGACGGGGCAGCGAGCGCGAAAGCAGATAGAGTGACGAAGGTGCGTTCGAAGATCCTCATAACGATTGGCTCCTAGTGGTGAAAGTCAGTAGAAAAACCTGGCGACATATGGAAATGCAAATGCAACCAAGACAAGCAACGCTGTGATCACGAATAGCACCTTGTAAAGATGGCGTGTCTTGGGCAGAGCACAGACCTCTCCGGACCTGCACGCGATGGCTGGGCGGAAGATGCCGCGAGGAGCAAAAGTCAGCGCGACGATGGATGCGACCAAGAAGTAGGGCCTGTAAGGCTCCAGCCGAGTCAAGTTTCCAATCCAGGCGCCGGTGAAGCCAAGAGAAACCAGCACTAATGGGCCAAGGCAGCAAGTTGATGCCAGAATTGCAGAGAGGCCACCGGCCAGCAGGACTCCCGAGCCAGAACCTGAGCCATCCGGAGTCGATGGAGTCTCAGGATGGTTGTTGTTACAGCAGTCCTCCAGCAACTGCGGCTCTATGGTCCGCCTAGCAGCCACCTGGACTCCACTCCTCGCCGCCTCCTCGATCGCGCGCTGAATCATTTGCCGAGTTGGCAGCCCAATGCGTTTGTTGCTGTCGATATAAGTGCGGCACCCGAAGCCGTAGCTTTTCTGTACTCGCGCTTCAGGCTCCACATCGAGTCCATTGATGCGCACTGTAGGTGAGCCAAGGAATTCAATGGACTGCGCCTGCTCTGGCGTCGTCACAGCGACACGCTCGACCCCTGCGTCAATACCTTGAGCGCGGAGAGTCTGGGTAACCAGCTCAACCGTCGGCGAGTAGTGTGGGCAACCGTCGAAATAAAGAACCTGCACTTTCATGCCTTGACTTCCTCCTTGGCATGAACGATCGCCTCCAGCACAGGACAGAGTTCGTCGTGGCCTTCACAGCGGACCAGAGAATTCGTGCAAGAGGCATGTGCGCCCTTCAATTCACGCTGGAGCGTTCTGAGCTTTTCGATTTTGGCGCTCACGGCGACGAGCTTTTGTTGAATTAGATCGCGAACATGGGTGCAGGGTTCGACCTGCTCGCTCTGGATCAGCGCGAGTTCACGGATTTCCTGAAGAGAGAATCCGAGCTCTTGCGCCCGGCGAATAAACCTCAGATGCTGGATGTCCTCGTCGCGGTATAGCCGGTAGCGGCCTTGGGTGCGGGCGGGCTTCGCCAACAGACCTCTACGCTCATAAAAGCGAATCGTATCGATACTGACCCCGGTCTCGCTTGCTACTTTTCCTATTTGCACGCCACCCATTGCTTTATGCCTCATGATCGCCTTAGATGAGGATAAAGTCTGGAGTACAGTCCAGAGTCAAGGCCCTCGCCGGAAGACGAAAAGGATCGGACCCGAGCTGCTGAGTTTCGAGGATGGTTCCCGGACACCACATCGTGAACCTTGGTGGGTTGGATACGAAAGGCATGGAAGGCGCTGTCCTGCTTGCAACTTCAAAATCGGGTGTTGAGGACCTGGCTAGAGCCCGCTCTCCCGTAAGACAGGTGAACCCGAACGACCAAGATACCGTCATTCCAGGCTCTGCTGCGCGTGAACCTGGAAAAAGGCAACCAAACTACTTTGTATTTATCCAAGTCATTTCCTAAAGAAGATGACACCAGGAAGGAAAATAGATGACCGTTTTTCGCAGAGACTTCTTGAAGCTGGCGAGCACCGGCATGGCCGGGGCTACAGCGGGTATTTCACTCGGCGCTCAGGCGCAGACCGTAAGCATGCCGGGGGCAGGCACAAATACGTTGTTCGACGTGAAAGCCTATGGTGCACGAGGGGACGGCGCTTCCATCGATACCGCGGCCATCAACAAGGCGATTGAGGCGGCGAGCACGCAAGGAGGCGGAACGGTACGCTTCCCCTCGGGCACGTATGCTTCCTACTCCATTCACCTGAAGAGCAACGTCGTACTTTACCTCGAAGTGGGGGCAACCATCCTGGCCGCCGATGTTGCTCCGGGCGGCGCCACCCGCGGCGCGAGCTATGACCCCGCGGAGCCGAATAAGCCCTGGGAAGACTACCAGGATTATGGACACAACCATTGGCACAATAGCCTTCTTTGGGGCGAGGGTATCCACGACGTCGCCATTCTTGGGCCGGGGTTGATCTGGGGCAAAGGGCTGAGCCGGGGCGGTTCTGAGGAACCGAAGGCGGAAACTCCTGGGATGGGGAATAAGGCGATCGCGCTCAAGAATTGCCACAACGTGATCCTGCGGGATTTCTCTATTTTGAAGGGGGGCCACTTTGGCATCCTGGCAACCGGGGTCGATAACCTGACGATCGACAACCTCAAGATCGATACGGACCGCGATGGCATGGATATCGATTGCTGCCACAACGTTCGGGTTTCAAATTGCAGTGTCAATTCTCCCTGGGATGATGGCATTTGCCCGAAAAGCTCGTTTGCACTGGGCTACGCGCGTGCTACAGAGAACGTGACGATTACGAATTGTTACGTCACCGGGGCCTATGTGTTGGGGACGATGTTGGATGGCACTTACAAACGCTGGCCGGCCGACTTCAAGGTGGCTCCTACAGGCCGCATCAAGTGCGGCACGGAGTCGAATGGTGGGTTTAAAAACATTACCATTTCAAATTGCGTTTTTGACGGCTGCCGCGGTTTTGCGCTGGAGAGCGTGGATGGTGCTCTGCTCGAAGATATAACCTTTACCGGGGTGACGATGCGCGACTGCACCAACACTCCACTGTTTCTCCGGCTGGGGAGCCGCATGCGCGGTCCAGCGGGTGTTCCTGTGGGCACGCTGAAGCGGGTCATTATCAGTAATGTTGTCAGCTACAACTCCGCTTCGCAGTTCAGCGGTGGGGGGCTGATTATGGGCATTCCTTCCAATCCGATCGAGGATATTAAGATCAACGACCTGTATATGGAGCATCGCGGGGGAGGAACACGCGAAATGGCGACGCGGGTGGTTCCTCAGATGGAGCAGGGATACCCGGAACCTTATCGGTTTGGCGACATTCCTGCGGGCGGATTTTTTATCCGCAATGTGAACAATATTGAGATGACTAACGTGGAACTTTCCTGGAGCCAGCCGGACGCACGGCCGGTCTTCTACCTGGACAATGTGAAGGGTGCTGAGTTTTTTCGTATCAAAACGCCGAAGGCGGCGAACTCGCCGATATTTCAGCTGAAAAATGTTGAGGATTTCAGTATTGCCATGTCACGTAAGGTAAAAGACGTGCACCTCGAGAAGGTTGAGCAGAGGACGATTTCGAGCTGATGAGTTGTTGTGCTTGCTTGAGAGGCGAAGAGAAACCGCAGATCGGGATTCGATCTCCTAACCAGTGCCTACAGTTCTGGACGGGTGCCCCATGTTCGCCTCAGCGTACATGGGCCGAAAAAGACGGGCGCATCCCCTCCGGCGCTTCGGTTACGTGGGCAAAAGACTGCGGCCAAGGACAAGAATCCTCGGGCAATGGAGTGAAAGCATTTGAAAAATCCTTTTTCGGCCCACGTACGCTTTGGCGAACGTGGGGCACCCGTCCGATTCCCTACGGCGCGGATACGAGACGGACATGGTTCCGTTAAAAGTCGTAGCGCAGCGAGAACTGCATGACACGCGGCTTCGTGTAAGTTTTTGAGTAGTTGCCCAAACTCCCACTAGTCAACGTTGTGCCGAAAGAGTTCACCGGATTCACATCAAACCGGGCCGAGTTGGTAACATTAAATACCTCCCAGGCAAACTTAACACTCTGCTTCTCTGTGATTTTGAACGTTTTGGCCAAACCCGAATCGATGTCGAAGTAGCCATCTCCGCGATAAATGTTGCGGTCGCCGGCTTCGCCCGGGTAGGGTAGCCGGATCGGTGAACCATTCGCTACTCCATTGTTGAGGGCCGCTACGTTGTCAAATACCTGCGGTGCGCCATTTTGATCCAGATGCTTGCGAAGCTTGACCGGGGCCGTCTGGACACCCAGGGATTCAATCTGCCAGTCGGTCGCCCAACCCGGTGCGTTCACGCTGAATGGGAGCCCGCTTGTCCATCGATTGACTCCCGACCACTGCCACCCTCCGATTGCCTCATCGACCAGCCGGCTCGCGCTGCCGGCAAACATCTGCCCCCTGCCAAACGGCAACAGATAGACCCAGTCAAAGGTGATCAAATGCTTCGTATCAAAATCCGAAACACCCCGATTCAATGACGGATTCCAAGTGTTGATGATGTTGCTGAACGAGCCATTGCTGCTGATTTCACTCGCCCGTTCGGTGTCAGAACCCATGTCGATCGACTTCGAAAGGGTGTAACTGAAGTCAGCTTGCAATCCGTGACTGAAGGGGTGGCGAAGCGTGAACTGGCCGGCGTTGTAGTAGCTCATCCCGATCGAATTCCAGGCATACAAAGAAGAGAACTGAGACTGCCAGAACTTTGTTCCTTGCGGGCACCCGTAGACGCAGTAAAAATCCAGGTTGGCGAGGGGAGTCGTTTCTCCTGCGCCATCCCGAAACGGCGCCCATTGGTTAGTATAGATAGCCTGAGTAGCGCTCTCTCCCATGTAGTCGGTGTTCGCAGCTTGCGGAAATACGTCCTCAAAGTAGGCGATGGCGGGCACTTGCGCTGCCGGATTATCTCCGTTTGCATCCACCAGCGCGGAAAGCTTGGCGGCATTAGTAAAATAGTCTCCTCCTCCCTGGGGATCGGCGTAGTCGACTGGTTCGGCCAAGTCTAACGCTTGCAGCAAGTGCCTTCCCAACCGCCCAACGTATGCGAACTCGAGCGTAAGGCCGCCGCGGATTTCGCGCTGAATCGAAAAATCCATCGCTTCGGCGTAGGGAGTCTTCAGTTTGTTGTCGGCACCCCAGGTAATCGCAAAGGCGTTGGCAGGATACGTATAGGGATAGGTAATGGGGTTTGGTTGTGGCGATCCGTTCGAGGGAACGTTGTGCACACCAGTGAAGCGAGGTGCACCTTCGTAAGTATAGGAGCCGGCTGGGGTCTCAACGCTAGTGTTCAGACCGAAAGAGCCGAACTGGTCGAAGGTGTTGACGATGCCCTCCCCATAATGGTCGAAGTACAAGCCAAAGCCAGAACGGATGGATGTCTTTTCGTTTGGCGCATAAACGATGGCCAACCTGGGCGCGAAATTTGTTTTTTGTTTGGCCCAGAGCCCTGGAGCGTGGTTTGCAGGCCCGCTCGGAGCAAATTGCAAAAGCGGCTCATATACCTGTCCCTGAAGCGCGGCAATGTTCCGTTGCTTGTACCAGGCGTCAGTATCAATCGTGGGCGCAACCTGTTGACCATTGACCTCGTAGGGGGTCTGCAGAATGGTGTGCCGTATGCCGAAGGTGATGGTCAAGTTAGGACGCGCTCTCCAGCTATCCTGGATATACCATTCGAATTCATTTGCCTTGAAATGCCGATTGATGAAGGTGCCATCAGGATACAAACTCCCGGACGCGCCGCCCTTGGCAACGTTGTAGTTTGAGACAGTGGTCTGGTCGGGAACACCGCCCACCAGGTTGCCATAGGCAATTTCGTAAGAATTGAAGAAGCCACTCGAGACCGGCTGTAATCCGAGAACAGCCGATGGATCAGGGGGAGTGTCTGCATACCAATAGGGATTGGTCGAAGCGGCGTTAAAGGAGTTCGAATCGGATCCGCGATTATTGTTGATCAATCGCCAGTTTCCGCCAAAGCCGAGGGTATGGCTTCCTTTTGTCCAGGTCAGGTTGTCGACAACATTGTTGACCGGCACAGTAACGATTGACGAGCGCGTGATGTAGTAAGGATCGGTAGAGGCATCGTTGATAAAACGAAAGGTGGTGTAATCTCCCTGGCCAGTGCCGCGATTGCTGTATCCCTGACGGATATAGCCGTAGCGGACGTCATTCACGATATGGGGAGTGATCGACCAGGTCTCGCCCGCGGCGATGCCTTTGCTATTGTCTTCCAGCTGTGAGGAGGGTGGGTCGCCAGGAAAATCCTCCACCCCTGATTGTCTGTCTTTCTGGAGGTTTCCACGCACGAACAAGTGGTGTTTCTCGTTGATGGCATAGTCGAGCTTGAGAATGCTAGTGTTCAGCGATCCGGGAAAAGGCGAGGAGAAGGTATAGGAAAGAAGGTTATAGCCGTCGCCCTGGGTGGCGCCGTTAGGCAACGGATATTGCTGGAACAAAACCAGCGCGGCAGCATTAGGACCAGGTGTAGTACAGACTCCGTTGGCCAGACAAGGAGCGTCAAGAGTCGCGATCTGTGCCGGCGTCAAGGTGGTGGTCGAGGTCTGGGCACAGGTTGGATCGTTCGGGTTGACACAGTATTGGTAAGTGAGGTTGCCCTGGCGAAATGCGGCGCTGGGCACGACTCGGGTCTGCTGCGAATTCTCTGCGGTGCGCTGCCCTTCATAGTTAAAAAAGAAGAAGAGCTTGTCTTTCTTGATCGGGCCGCCGAAAGATCCGCCGAAGGTATTGCGGATCAGTTTGCCTGGCTTATTCGGCTCGTCGGACTGCAACTCACCCTGCTTATTGAACCAGTCGTTCGCGTATCCCAGGCTGTTGCGATTGTATTCGTAAGCCGCACCGTGGAACTGGTTCGTTCCTGACTTGGTCACCAGCGTGACTTGAGCTCCCGAGCTGCGCCCGGCGTCCGCATTCGAACTGGTGGTGGTGACACGGAACTCTTCTGTCGAATCCAGCGTTGACCTGAGAACCCCGGTGAAGGCGTAGCCGTTCTGCTGATCGTTATCGTCCAGGCCGTCCAGGGTGACGTTCGTTTGGTCTGAGCGCGCTCCGGCGACCGAGCCGCTTCGACTGTCCTGGTCCTGCTGATCGGTGGTCTGGCGGCCGAGGTACAAAACTCCGGGCTGCAGGCTGAGCAGATCGGTCACGTTGCGGCCTTCCATGGGCAGCGCCTGAATGGTCGCGTTGTTGACCGAATTGCCGATAGAGGCGTCCGTCGTATTCAGAGTCTCTGCTTCGCTGCTCACGTCGACGGTGACGGCGGTGGCCTCGACCGTCAACTTGAAATTGATCGTGGCGGGCTGATTCACCAGAAGGTCGGCCTGCTTGGATTGCAAGCCGAAACCCGTTCCGGTGGCGGTGATGACATATGTGCCGGGCGGAATCTGCTGGAACTGGTATTCGCCGCTGCCGCTCGCGGTCTGGGTCGATGTGACGCTGGTGGCCTTGTTCACGATGGTCACGGTAGAGCCAGGAATCACGGCGCCAGAGGGATCGGTGATCGTTCCTCGCAACGAGGTGAACGATGCCTGCGACCAGGCAATGCTACAAAAGCCGATGCACAAAAACAGGGATGCGAGAGGCTGGCGGAAACAGCGCATGCGTACTCCCTCCAAAAAACACTTTCCCGGTGACACCCGCTCGTGAGTGGCGGGATTCCCTTTTGGTTGCTGAGGCCCGAATACACTTCAGGTCTTACAAATCTGCGGAGTTTCTATTTCGAGGTTGGTAAAACGAGATTGTTAATTAATAAACTAGGTTTAGACAGAGATCAAGTAGATAAGCTACGGAATTTGTTCATAGGGTGACACGATCAGGGCTTGTATCAAAGTATGAGGATTTTGTTGACGGGGCGGCTCAGCCGCTTTGGTTGCTACAGACAGAAGGGGCGATTTTGCCTGGAATTGGACGGGTGCCCCATGTTCGCTCCAACGTACATGGGCCGAAAAGGCGGGCGCTGCCCCTTCCAACGCTACTACCACGCGGGCAAAGTCGGCGGCCAAGGGCAAGAGTCCTCGTACGTGGAGTGAAAGCATTTGAAGAATCCGTTCTCGGCCCATGTACGCTGGGGCGAACATGGGGCACCCGTCCAGAACCAAAGACAGCAGTTGGGAGACGAAATCCGCAAGAGCTCGCCAATCTACATCAATTCTTCCACAAAGGCTCGCGCCACATCGGCAGGAATGCGCGAGCTCTGCTTGACCAAGGGCTCCGTGGCCAAGACGGGTTCTGATTCGTGCAGGGTGGGCACATCGGTGCGTTCGAAGAATTTGCCGATGGGAATTTCGTCGCCCCAGAGCAGGGACTTTTCCATCGCGGCCATCCAGTTGGTCGAGTCGTACTCAGGGTTGTCCTCGAGCTTCTTTACCCGGGGACGGAACCACTGGAAAGTGTTGTCGTGGTTGTAGGTTACGCAGGGACTGAAGACATCGATGAAGGAGAAACCCTTGTGCTGAATGCCTTGCTTGATCAGTTCAGTAAGGTGCTTCTGCTCCGCGCTGAAACCACGGGCGATGAAGGTGGCCCCGGCAGATAGCGCGAGCGAAATGGGATTGATCGGCCCTTCCACGTTGCCAAAAGGCATGCTCTTGGTCTTCATGCCTTTGCGGCTGGTGGGCGAGGTTTGCCCCGTCGTCAGGCCGTAGATCTGGTTGTCCATGACGATGTAGAGCAGATCGACGTTGCGGCGCATGGTGTGCATGAAATGATTGCCGCCGATGCCGAAGCCGTCACCATCACCGCCGGTGACCAGCACCGTCATGCCGTGATTCGCCATTTTGAAGCCGGTGGCCACGGCTAAAGAGCGTCCATGCAGGGTGTGCATGCCGTAAGTGTTGATGTATCCCGGGAAATTTGAGGAGCAGCCGATACCGCTGATGGTGGCCACCTCATGATTCGGAATTTGCAGCTCAACCAGCGCTTTTTGTACCGCCGCCAGCACGCCGAAATCTCCACAGCCCGGGCACCAGTCTGGATCGACCTTGCCCTTAAGGTCTGCCATTGTGGTCAGTTTGGGAGTCGCTATATCTGTTGCCATCGTTTTTCTCTCCTTAGACCATGATCTCGTGCGTGGGAACGGACAGCGTGGTGCTTCCCTTCAGCTGTTCTTTGACTGCTTCGACAATGTGGTGCGGCATAAAGGGTTCGCCATCGTACTTGCGGATGTGCCCGTCGGCCACAAAGCTGGTTTCGCTGCGCAGGTAGCGGGCGAACTGGCCACTGTAGTTGTTCTCGATGATGATGGTGTGGCGGCACTTTTTCAGGATGCCGGCAATGGCGTCTCCGTGCAGGGGCACGAGCCAGCGGATTTGCAGCTGGTTGGCAATAATCCCCTGATCAGCCAGGAGATCGCGCGCTTCCTCGATGACGCCCTGGGTTGATCCCCAGCCTACCAGGGTCACCTCGGCATCGGCGGGACCTTGCATCTTAGGCGGCTCAACCGAGGCTTCAATGCCCTGGACTTTGCGCATCCGCTTTTCCATCATGGCGCGGCGCTTCACTGTATTGGTGTATTCGTCGCTGATGAGCACGCCATCTTCATCGTGCTCGTCGCTGGAGACCACGTGGGTGTGGCCGGGAATCCCCGGAACAGCGCGAGGGGAAACTCCGCTCTCGGTGATCAGGTAGCGCTTGTAGGATCCGTTGCCGTTGCCGTTGGCAGAGGTGATCATCTCACCGCGATCGACCTTTGGGTTGAAGTCGAGAATCGCGGGATCGACGCTGAGGCGGCCCTCGGCCAACAGAAGATCGCAAAGCACAATTCCGGGGCACTGGTAGCGTTCGGCGATGTTGAAGATTTCCGGGATCAGGGTGAAGCAGTCGCCGATATCGAGGGGCGCGGCAATGACCCGGGGATAGTCTCCAAACGAGGCGCCTAACATCTGCCAAAGATCCCCCTGCTCGGTCTTGGTGGGCACGCCGGTCGAGGGGCCGGCACGCTGGCAGTCAATCACGACGACAGGAATTTCGGCCTGGGCAGAGAGGCCGAGGGCCTCGCTCATGAGGGCAAACCCGCCTCCCGAGGTGGCGCACATGGCACGCACACCCGCATGGGCCGCGCCGATCGCCATGTTGATCACACCAATCTCGTCTTCCACCTGGCGGACCATGATGTTGGCTTTGCGCGCGTGGTCGGCCATCCAGTGCAGGACGCCGGTCGACGGGCTCATGGGGTAGGCGCAGTAGAACTTGACCCCGGCCGCGGCCCCGCCCATGGCCATGGCAGCGTTCCCGCCGAGTACGGCGTAACGAGTATCCGTCATAGGCAGCGGATTCGCAAAGGCCTTGAAATTTTGCGTGGCGTAGTCATAGCCGACCCGCGCCAGACCGACGTTTTCGTCGATGACGGCCTTTTCCTTCTTGCGGAATTGTTCGATGAGGACGCTCTCCAGCGCCTGAAAGCCGACGCCGGTCATGCTGAGGGCGGCGCCGATGGCCAGCGTATTCTGGGCTATCTTGTTGCGGCTGATGTCGGCCAGCTTGGAAACGGGCAGCGGGCATAACTGTACCCCGTCGGCCGGCTTGCCTGGCTTGATGGTGTCGGCATTGTAGATACAGGCTCCGCCGCTGCTAAGCAGGACCAGGTGCCGGTCCATGGTGTCCTGATTGAGGGGAATCAGCAAATCGATCCGATCACCCATATTGGTGATTTTGTCAGGGCCGGTCCGAATCGTGAGGAAAGTATGGCCGCCGCGAATGATGGATTGGTAGGCGTTGTAGACGTTCAGATGCAGCCCACGGCGGCTGAAAATTTTTGCGAAGATGTCACCCGGGGTGGCTACGCCCTGACCAGCGGCGCCCCCGATACCAATTGCAAAGGACTGCCTCATCGATTCATCTCCAGGCTACGGGGGCCCTAGACATGCCTCAGGGACCGCCGGATCGTATCCGGTAAAGCATTACTCAGGACAGCTTTGATGACTCTATCCTGAACGCGAACCAGCATACACCCAGCTTCCATGGTCTGGCAGCCCCCAGTTCTGGCACCGGCGCAAATCGTTTCAATTGATTGATTTCACTCATTATCCGCGTCATTCCGCAGTTCGGAACGTGGTTCAGTGGGCCTATGGAACCATCCAGCGGGAAGCAATAAGGCGTAATCTAGTGTGTTCAGCCAGTAGCCGCGTATGGTTAGCCGATAGATGACAGGCGGACTAAAAATGGTGAGGAATGGTTCATAGTCTTCCGATAACTCCTCCGGCCGAACACCCCTGGGCCACGATTGTTGTGCTCCTGGGTGCGGCGGTTGTTTTTGGAGCAATCCCGCTGGGGATGGCCCGGTTGTGGGCAAGATTTGTTTCGCCCGCCAAGCCAGGTTTGCAGAAGAATGCGACGTATGAATGCGGTCTCGAAGCCAAGGGGGATGCGTGGGTACAGTTGGACGTCTCCTACTATCTGTACGCCATTGTTTTCCTGATCTTCGATGTGGAGGCGGTTTTCCTGCTGCCGTTTGCCGCCGCCTTCTCCGGCCTTTCGCTGGCCGCCTGCCTGGCCATGCTGGTTTTCCTGCTGTTATTGGTGGAGGGCTTAGTCTGGGCCTGCCAAAAAGGCGTGTTGACCTGGAGCTAATGAGGTTTCGATGGATCAGGATTTAAAGACCGAGTTAAGCAAGCACGGAATTTTTGCCACTTCGTTCGAAGAGCTCTACAACTGGGGCCGCAAGAACTCCGTTTGGCCGCTCACCTTTGGCCTGGCGTGTTGCGCCATCGAGATGATTGCCACCACCATGGCTCGCTACGATCTAGCCCGGTTCGGCGCTGAAGTTTTTCGGCCGTCGCCGCGGCAGGCGGATTTGATGATCGTATCCGGAACTGTGACCAAGAAGATGGCTCCCCAGGTGGTTCGGCTCTACAACCAGATGCCGGAGCCGAAATATGTGATCGCTATGGGGGCATGCGCCATCTCTGGCGGCCCTTTCCGCGACGGCTACAACGTGCTTAAGGGCATCGACCGGTTTATCCCTGTCGATGTTCATATTCCCGGTTGCCCGCCCCGGCCGGAAGCTTTGATTCATGCCTTTATGGCCTTGCAGGAGAAGATCAGCGCGCAACAACTTACCGGGGAGTCGAGGCCCAGACATCTGAAGCAGGAGCTGCCGAGCGAGTTTCCGGTGCCGGAGTTTGGTGAGCACGGACTGGAACCGGCTCAAAACGATGAGGTCTTTCGCAACCCGTTGAAGGTGCTTCAGGGATGACATTGAACGAGATCAGGGCCCGACTGCAGGCGGAAATTCCAGGTTGCCAGGTGGACCTGGTGGTCAATGGAAGTCCCTCGGCCCAGAACTCGCTGCTGATTGATCGCCAACACGGGCTTGAAGCCGCCCGGGTGCTGCGCGGGTTGGAGCTGGATTATTGCTCCAATGTAACCGCCGTGGATTGGCTGGAGCGGGTGCAGTCAGACAAGATCAAGTCGAAGCAAGTTGTCGATGGGGTGGAGAAAGAGATAGAGCAGACGGTCAAGACGACGATCCCGGGCTACCTGGAAGTGGTCTACCACCTCTTTTCCATGTCTAAGAAGGAGGGGCCGGTGGTTCTCCGCATGCGCACCGGAAACCGGACGGATGACGTCGCGCTCCCCTCTCTCACCCCGGTTTGGCGTAGCGCGGAGTTTCAGGAGCGAGAGGCGTTCGACCTCTACGGGATTGTGTTCGATGGGCACCCGGACCTGCGGCGCATCCTCATGTGGGAAGGTTTTGCCGATTACCCCATGCGCAAGGATTATGTTCCTCCACCTGACGATGACCTGGAAACACTGGGGGAGAGATGACACAGGTGGCGCCACCCGAGGCCGAACAAAACAACCTGATGGAATTATCGATGGGGCCACAGCACCCGTCGACCCATGGCGTCTTCCGCATGGATGTTCGGTTGGATGGCGAGCGGGTGATGCGACTGAAGCCGGTCTTCGGCTACCTGCATCGCAACCACGAGAAGATTGCCGAGACGGCCAGCTACCTGGCGGCGATTCCGTATACCGATCGGCTGGATTATCTCTGCTCCATGACCAACAACTGGGGATACGCGCTGGCGGTGGAGAAGTTGGCGGGGCTCTCGGTGCCGGAGCGCGCTGAGTATATCCGGGTGATCGTGGCGGAGTTAACCAGGCTACAGAATCACGCCGGGATGGTGGGGTTTCTGCTGCAGGACATGGGAGCGAGCGGGACGCCGTTGATGTATGCCTTCCGCGAGCGGGAGAGGGTTCTGGACCTGTTTGAATCCCTGAGCGGCGCGCGCATGATGTGCAACTACATGCGATTTGGCGGGGTGCGGGTGGATTGCTCCGCGGAATGGCTTGGCCAGGCAGCACAGCTGGTGGCCGGATTCGGTGGCTTTCTGGATGAATTCGAGCAGCTGCTGACGGGCAACGAGATCCTGATGGCGCGCACCCAGAGGGTGGGGGTGCTGTCCAGCGAATTGGCGATCAATGCCGGCGTCACCGGCCCGGGCTTGCGGGCCAGCGGGGTGAATTATGACGTGCGCAAGGTAGACCAGTATGGAATATACGATCGCTTTCCGTTCCGGGTGCCGCTGGGGGAACACGGCGATGTGTTCGACCGGTACATGATGCGGGTGCTCGAGATGCGGGAAACGCTCAAGATTCTGGAAGAGGCTCTGCGGGATATTCCGTCGGGGCCAATCATGGATCCCAAGGCCCGGCTGCGGGGCTTACGACCCAAGGTGGGCGAAGCTTATGGACGGATTGAATCGCCCAAGGGGGAGTTGGGGTTTTATTTGATCAGTGACGGTACGCCCAATCCTTATCGTTACCGGGTGCGGCCTCCGAGCTTGATCAATCTTACGGTGCTTGAGGATATGTGCCTGGGACATAACATCGCCGATGTGGTGGTGATTCTGGGGAGTATCGATATTGTGATGGGGGAAGTGGACCGTTGAGGGATGCAGAATGAGTGCGGCTTCCCTGATGGGAAGAGACGATCTGAACGAAGGGCACGGCTTTAGCCGTGCCGTAGATGTATGAGGGCGGGACGGCTTCAGCCGCTGAGGTACGGTTTTTCCAGGGTGGTTTGTGCGTGAACTTGAGCATGGGAAAAGACGTACCTCAGGGGCTAAAGCCCTCAATGGCAGCGGCTTTTACGGCACGGCTGAAGCCGTGCCCTTCGTCAACGTTCGTTTTACGGCACGGCTGAAGCCGTGCGCTTCGTCAAGGTTTTTTTACTGAGCAAGGCACCTTAAGTATTCAGAGCGGGGGCAATCGGGGATGTTAGGCGAAGGGATTGTCAAAGGTCTAGCGGAAACCGCACGAAACTTTCTGGGCAGCTTTGTCGACAAGGAGCGCCTGGTCACCGTGCAGTACCCGGAAGAGCGGCTTCCGGTGGCGGAGGCGGCGCGCAACTTCCCTTTTCTCATTTACGATGGCACGGATCCGGAGCAAGGGCTGCGCTGCGTGGCTTGCCAAATCTGCGAGAAGGAATGCCCGCCACGATGCATCACCATCGAAAAGAGCAAAGACAAAAAGCCCGACTTTGTTGGCAAGCAACAGTTCTACCCTGCGGTTTTCGATATCGATGTGTCGGTTTGCATGAGTTGCCAAATCTGCGTGGAAGTATGCCCCTTCGATGCGATCCGCATGGATAACGAGTTCGAACTCAGCACGGACGACCGCTTTGGCGGGCTGCTATGGACGAAGGAAAAATTGGCGCGGCCCAATGAGCACTACCTGGCCATCCATCCGACGGAAGCGGCCGAAGTAGAGGCCAGACGCGCAGAGGAACAGGCGCAGGCTGAAGCCAAGAAGCAACAACCCGCGGTGACGAAGTAATGCTGGACCAGATGTTCGTGTTGCTTAAGCACTGGCTCCTGGGTTACTCACCCGCAATGCTCCGACCTGCTGTCTCAATTTTGCTGACCATCCTTCCCATACTTCTCGTCTTCCCGGTGCTGTTTGCCTTGACGACGGTTCTGGAGCGCAAGGGACTGGGCCGGATTCAAAACCGTTACGGTCCGAATCGGGTGGGATTTTATGGCATCCTGCAGCCGATGGCGGATGCGGTGAAGTCCTTGACCAAAGAGGATATTGTTCCCGCCTCGGCGGACCGCACAGTCCACTTTCTGGCGCCCCTGGTCCTGTTGGCGGTGGCGTTCGTGCCCTATGCGGTTCTGCCCATCGGGCGGAACATGATCGCCGCTAACCTGGACGCCGGGGTGCTGTTTTTCTTCGCCATCGGGGCGATTTCAGAACTGTCTGTTTTTATGGCGGGGTGGTCAAGCCGCAACAAGTACTCGCTGCTGGGCGCCATGCGGGCGGTGGCCCAGATGATCAGCTACGAAGTGCCGCTGCTGCTCTCTTCCGTTGCCGTCATCATGGCCGCAGGTTCGTTGTCGACGGTCGAGATCGTGCAAAAGCAATCAGGCTTTTCAGGAATTTTCCCCCACTGGTATGTGCTGACGCCGTGGGGCTTTGCCGGGTTTGTTCTCTTCATGATTGCCGCAACCGCTGAAACTAACCGCTCCCCTTTCGATTTGCCGGAGGGCGAGTCAGAGATTATTGCCGGGTATTACATCGAGTACTCCGGCTTTAAATTCGCCCTGTTCTTTCTGGGAGAATATCTGGGAATGTTTGCCATTAGCGGTCTGGGAATCACTCTGTTTCTGGGCGGATGGTCGGCGCCGTTGCCGTTTCTCACCTGGGTTCCCTCCTGGATTTGGTTCTTTGCCAAGCTGCTGGGGCTCATCATTGGATTTATCTGGATACGCGGCACCCTGCCCCGCCTGCGCATGGATCAGTTGATGAACTTCGCCTGGAAGTTTATGTTGCCGATGGCATTGGTGGTCGTGGTTTCGGCGGGAGCGTGGCGTTTTCTGGCCGAGGGCGTGACGCGGTGGCTGGTGAGCACAGTGTTTATTGCAGTTGCCTACGTGCTGTTGGCGCGCGGCGTGGAGACAAGAAACAGGATCTCGAAACGAACCTATCGTTTCGCTGAATGATACTGATGAGCGCTACGTTTTTGATTCTCGCGGCAATCACCCTGGTCGGCGCCTGCGCGGCGATGATGCTGCGGGGCCTGGTCCATTGCGCGCTGGCGGTAGCGATTGCCTTTGCAGGACTGGGCACGCTCTACCTTAACCTTGGCGCTCAGTTCCTGGGGCTGGCGCAGTTGCTGGTCTACGTCGGCGCGATCGCCGTGCTGATCGTTTTTGTCATCCTGCTAACTCGCGGCGGGGATAGCGACTCGCCGCCGTTGCCCCGGGCCGTTTTACCACTTACGGGGCTCCTGGTGGCTGGGTGCATATTCGCCGTGCTTGCCTGGGCGGTCTTCCATAGCTTCGCCGTTCATCCCGCCGGACCGCCGGCTGCTCCATCCACGGTCCGTGAATTAGGCACGGTCTTGATGGACAGCTACGTGCTTCCGCTGGAGGTGATCGGGCTGATGCTCACTGCGGCGTTGATTGGAGCCGTGATTATCGCGATGAAGGAGAAGCAGGACACGCAATGACTCCTTTAGCAGGGTGTTTGCTTGTTTCTTCCATGCTATTCGCGATTGGTCTTGCCGGTGCGTTGACGCGCAAGAACACCATCCTGGTGTTGGTGGGCATCGAGCTGATGTTGAATGCGGCCAACCTCAACTTCGTTGCGTTTTGGCGTTTCGGTCCCCATACCGGCGCTTCGACTGGCATGATTTTCGGACTTTTCTCCATTGGTGTTGCGGCTGCAGAAGCGGCCGTAGGACTCGCACTCATCCTCGCGGTGTACCGCCATACGAAAACTACTGATCTGAGCCAGCTCACGGGAGGCCAACGGTAGAACTCCCTATGGCCTCGACGGTATGGATCGTTCGCTATCTGTGGTTGATACCGGCACTCCCGGTCCTGGCTGCCGGCATCGGTGCGCTGCTGAAGCAGGGCCAGCGCAGAATCGCGGCTGGATTAGCAATCGCGTCGATGAGCGTTTCTTTTGTGCTCGCGGTGGTTGCCTTTGCCCGTCTGCTGCTCGAGCCTGCACGGCTATTCCTCAACTTTCCCTGGATGCAATTCGGCAATGACTGGGTAAAGCTGGGGTGGGTGCTGGATCCGCTGGCAGCGGTCATGCTGGTGATGGTGACGTTCGTTGGTTTGCTGATTTTTATTTACAGCGTGGCGTACATGCACCACGACGAAAACTTCACCCGGTTTTTTTGCTTTCTCTCGCTCTTTGCCGGGGCGATGCTGGGGTTGCTGATCGCCAATAGCTTGTTGCTTTTGTTTATGTGTTGGGAGGTTGTGGGGCTCACGTCGTACCTGCTGATTGGTTTTTGGTACGAGAGACCGGCCGCGGCGGCAGCAGCTAAGAAAGCGTTCATTACCACCCGGATCGGGGACCTCGGTCTGCTGCTGGGCATGGTGTGGCTTTACGGGCAAACAGGCACGTTGCTTTTCTACGACCACGGCGCGGGATGCATGGAGCACACGGCGCTCTCTCTGCTGGCGACGCAAACGATTGGCTTTGGGATGGCTGCCTCCACCGGCATTGCGCTGTTGGTCTTCTGTGGAGCGGTGGGAAAATCGGGGCAACTGCCGCTGCACGTATGGCTCCCGGACGCGATGGAAGGCCCGACCCCGGTGAGCGCCCTGATTCACGCTGCGACCATGGTGGCCGCCGGAGTTTACCTGGTGGCGAGGGTGTATCCGCTCATGAGCGCATCGACGAACGGAGCGGGCGGCGGAGCGCTCGAAGTGGTCACCTGGGTGGGCGCACTGACGGCCATCTTTGCAGCACTGGTCGCGGTAGCGCAGGACGATATCAAGCGCATCCTGGCGTACTCAACCGTTTCGCAGCTGGGCTACATGATGATGGGCATCGGGGTGGGCGGGGTGGCGGTCGGCGTCTTCCACCTGATCGCCCATGCGTTTTTCAAGGCGCTCCTATTTCTGGGCGCGGGATCGGTGATCCACGGGTTGATGGGAGAACAGGACATTCGCGAAATGGGGGGCATCCGCAAGTGGATGCCGGTCACCTTTGCCACCTATGCGGTGGGCACACTGGCGCTGTGCGGGTTTCCTTTATTCTTCTCCGGGTTTTGGAGCAAAGATGCAATCCTGCATGCCGCGTATGGGTGGAATGTTTCGCGGGTACCTTTTTATCTCGGCGCGATCGGCGCATTGCTCACGGCTTTCTACATGACGCGCCAGGTCTGCTACGTTTTTTTCGGCACCAGGCGCAGGGATCCAGCGCCGGAGCCGATTCCACCCTCGGAAACTGCGGCGTCGGATCCGCACGAAGCCGCTCATGAGAGCCCCAGGACCATGACGGTTCCTTTGGGGCTGCTGGCAATCTTTGCGATCCTGCTCGGGTTCCTTGGAACTCCTGCGTGGCCATGGTTGCAGGATTTTCTTGAGATGAGGCACGCCAGTCTAGACTTCGCCCAACTGGCGGAGGCCGGACTTATTCCGCTCATGCTGGCGTCGTCCTTGCTGGTCTTCGCCGGCCTGGGACTGGGCTGGTGGATATATGGGCGGAGGCCCATCCGGCGAGCCGCCAACGCGGATGCCCTGGAGCTGCTGCAGCCCTCGCTGTTCCATGCACTGCACAAAGGCTTTTTCATCGACGATCTCTATGAGCTGACGATTCTACGGCTGGTGTGGTGGATGGCGATCGCCGCGAACTGGTTGGAACAATGGGTCTGGGGCGGTATTCCACTGGCGGTGTCGGCGCTCACCAAGAGCCTCGGGTGGATCGATTTATCGCTCGACCGCTGGGTGGTCAACAAGGGTTTCGATGAAGGATGTAACGGCCTGGCGGATGGTGGACGTTTGTTGGCGCGGTTACAAGATGGACGCATCCAGAACTATTTGCGGCTACTCGCGGCCGCGGTCGCGGCTTTAGCTTTCTACCTATTGCTGGGACACAGAGGATGAGCAGCACCTTCCCCTCAATCAGCGCCCTTACCTTGCTTCCTTTCGTTGGCGGAATTGCGGTTCTGCTGCTCGGACGAGCAGGGCGGCCGGCAGCCCGGTTGACTGCGGTCATCTTCGCCACTGCGGCGGTTGCGTATACTCTTCTGCTCTGGTCCCGATTTCAGCCGGCACTGGCAGGCATGCAGATGCAGGAGATGCATCCGTGGGAGCCGGTGATTGGGCTTGCGTATCACGTGGGCTTAGATGGCCTGAGCCTGCTGATGCTGGCTGTCTCTTCCATCGTCGTGCTCATGGCCGTCGGTGCTTCCTGGAGCAATCCCAAACAAGGACCGGTTTACTTTTGCCTGCTGCTGTTTCTGGAGACGGGTCTCTTCGGCACCTTTACGGCGCTGAACTTTCTCCACTGGTTTCTATTCTGGGAGCTGAGCCTGATTCCGGCGTTTTTCATGATCCGGTTGTGGGGCGGCCCCGGACGCGCGCGGGCCGCGACCCAGTTCTTTGTCTACACCATGGTGGGCAGCATTACCTTGCTGCTTGCCTTCCTTGCTCTCTTTCTCGCCAGCGGCAGCTTCGACTTTGTTGAACTGACCCAGATGGCGCAGAATGGACAGCTCGCTGCCGCCATTGGCCAAAACCTGCACTGGCATCAGTGGGATAGCGGGCACATCACCATGTTCTTGTTTTGCGGCGCATTCCTGGGTTTCGCGGTCAAGACGCCAGTGGTTCCCTTTCACGGCTGGCTGGCTTCTACCTACTCAGAAGCTGCGCCGGAGACCACCATAGCGCTGACCGGCGCTCTGTCAAAGATGGGCGTGTATGGGTTTCTCAGGATCCTGCTCCCCATCTTCCCGGAGCAGATGTGGCGCGCGCGAACGATCCTTCTATGGTTGGCTATCGCCACCATCGTACTGCCCGCGTTCACCGCCTGGGCGCAGACCGACTTGAAGAGAATGTTTGCCTACTCTTCGATTAATCACCTCGGCTACTGCATTCTCGGCATCGTTGCCGTAACCGGTTCTACCGGGGCGGAGGCCGGCCAGGTGAGCGCAAAGGCTGCGGCGCTCACCGGCGTGATGCTGCAGCTGTTCAGCCACGCCATCACCGCAGCGGCCCTCTTCTGGTTCGTGGCGCTGCTGGCAAGGCGGAGCGGCGGAGTGACCGGCCTCAACGATTTTGGAGGGCTGCGGCGCGCAATGCCGGTATTCAGCGGGCTGATGGGGATCACGCTCTTCGCTTCTCTCGGGCTGCCAGGGCTGATAGGTTTCCCGGGAGAGTTTCTCATCTTTAAAGGAGTTTTCCCTCTAGACTGGTGGGCCGCAGCTCTGGCGTTGCTCGGCCTGCTGATGACCGCCGTCTTTCTGCTCACGATTGTGCAGCGCGTTTTCTCGGGTCCCTTGCATGAGCGTTGGTCTGGTATGCCGGACCTAAGCCTGGGCGAACGATGCATGCTCGCTCCCGCGATTGTCGTGATGTTCGCGGTTGGACTTTATCCCCAGGTAATCAGCGGGATGGTGCATGGAGCAGTGACGCAGTTTGTCGGCCTGGTGAGGTATTGAGCATGCTTGCCTGGACGATCTACCTCTCCTTTATTGGTGCAGTTGCGGTTACATTCACACCCGGGAAAAGCCCCGTTGTCGCGCGTCTGACGGCGTTGCTCACAACAATTGCGGGGTTGGGGATCGCGATCGCCGCCGTAGCGCACGACCGCTCAGGGCAGATGATCACTATTGTGAAAGCGCCGTGGATGCCTCGGCTGGGGATTGAATATCATCTGGCCGCGGATGGCATCAGCCTGGTTCTGGTCTTGCTGACCGGGATTGCGGCGGTCGCCGGTGTACTTTTTTCCTGGAATATCGAACGGCGGGTCAAGGATTTTTTCGCTCTGTACCTGTTGCTGATTGGCGCGGTATACGGCGTCTTCCTCAGCTTCGATCTTTTTCTGCTCTTTGTTTTTTATGAGCTGGCGATTATCCCCAAGTATTTTCTGATCGCCATCTGGGGATCGACGCGCCGGGAGTATGCGGCCATGAAGCTGGTGCTCTACTCCTTTGCGGGAAGCGCGCTGGTGCTGGCGGGCATGGTCGCCGCGTATGTTGTTTCGGGCGAGCGCACTCTGAGCCTGGATGCGCTGGCGCACTTTCCTTTCTCGACGCATTTTCAGATGTGGGCTTTTCCGCTGGTGTTTGTGGGATTTGCCGTGCTTGCCGGTATGTGGCCCTTTCACACCTGGGCGCCTACCGGTCACGCAGCCGCTCCCACCGCGGCCTCCATGCTGTTGGCCGGCGTGGTGATGAAGCTGGGAGCCTACGGCTGCCTGCGTGTGGCCATGATGCTGTTTCCGCGCGGGCTCGATCCGTGGGGATTCCGCGTGCTCGGCTTTGGGTCGTGGCAGGAGGTTTTCGCAGCGCTCGCGGTCATCGGCATCGTCTACGGTGCGAGCATCGCGCTGGTACAGAAGGACCTCAAATTTGTTGTCGGCTACTCCAGTGTCAGCCACATGGGCTTTGTGCTGCTGGGCTTGATGACCCTGAACCAGATTGGCTTGTCTGGCGCCGTGTATCAGATGTTCTCGCACGGAATCATTGCCGGGCTGCTGTTTGCGGTGGTGGGGCGCATGGTCTATGACCGCACCCATACGCGCGACCTGGGGGACCTCTCGCGTATGCCGCTCGCCCGGTTAATTCCCTTTGCGGCGGTGACGTTTGTGCTGGCGTTTATGGCCTCGATCGGGTTGCCGGGATTCAGCGGGTTTATCGCCGAGTTGGAGGTCCTGATCGGAAGCTGGCGCGCATTTCCCTGGATGGCCTGGATCGCCGGGTTAGGGATTCTGATCGGCATTGCATTTTCGTGGCGCGCTTTGCAAGCGACCTTTTTTGGCGAGCCCACGACCACACCAGACCAGGTGGTGGCGCCGATCACGCTGCCTGAGCGTCTGGGAGCGTGCCTGCTGCTGGCGAGCACGATTGTGCTTGGTCTCTACCCCAGGGTTCTGATGAATTTGATTCTGCCCAGCCTGAACGGGCCACTCTTCGAGCACCTTCGGCGGGGTGACTGGCGATGACCGGTTCCGGTTACTTTGCGCTTCTGCGGCTGACGGAACCCGAGATTATGGTGGCGCTGACGGGGCTGCTGGTGCTGGTGCTCGATCTCAGCTTGCTTCGCCGGACTTCGCTTGCGATGCGCTTTCGTGGCGCGGTGATTGCGTCCTCGATTGGATGTGCGGTTGCTTTGGGAGCGCTGGAGAGACTACCTGCGCAAGGCAGCTGGCCGGCTGGAATGCTGGTGGTCAATCCGCTGACGCAGCTGGTGCAAGCGGCGTTGCTGGTGCTTGCAATTCTGATCCTTCTCCTGGTGGACTCCGCGCGCTTCACCACGCATGTGGGCGAGTATTGCGCGCTGATGCTGTTTGCCACCACCGCCATGATGTTGCTGGTGAGTACACAGAATCTGCTCGTCATCTTCATCACCATTGAATTCCTCAGCCTTTCCCTGTACATCCTCACCGCCTTCGATAAACAGAGCAGGCAATCGGCAGAAGCCGGGCTCAAGTATTTTCTGTTTGGCGGCATGTCTGCGGGAATTCTGCTGTTTGGCATGAGTTTGCTTTACGGCATCTCCGGCTCGCTCTCGCTGGGAGAGGTCGCTACCGCTGTGAACCGTTCGCCGGGCGATCCTCTGCTCACACTTGCCGTGGTCATGGTGGTGACGGGATTTGGATTCAAGATCGCGGCCGCACCCTTTCACATGTGGGCTCCAGAGGTATACCAGGGCGCGCCCACGTGGAGTGCCACCCTGGTCGCTTCCAGTTCCAAGGTCGCCAGCTTTTTCGCGCTGTTTGTTTTCTTCTACGCGGGGCTGATGGGGGCGGCGGGTAGTGCTGCGCGAGGAAATTATTCCGTCGGATGGGCACCGTTGATTGCGATCGTAGCTGTTGTTTCAATGCTATGGGGCAACCTGGCGGCGATTGCTCAGACCAGTTTCCGACGGGTGCTGGCGTATTCCGCCATTGGCCATGCGGGGTATATGTTGATCGCGTTGGTGGCTCATAGCCGGCAGAGTTTTGTCTCGCTGGTGTACTACGTCATTACCTATGCCTTGGCGACCGTAGGCGCTTTTGGAGTGCTCGCCGCGTTGGAGGAGGAAAAGCTCGACAGCATTGCAGATTTTCAGGGACTCAGTAAGCGCGCTCCGGACCTTTCGTTTTGCCTGTTGATCTTTTTGCTTTCATTGGCGGGCATTCCTCCGCTGGCTGGTTTTTTTGGCAAATTCTATGTATTTGTTTCGGCGCTGGAGGACCACTCTGGCTTGCTGTGGCTGGTGTTGTTGGCCCTCGGGATGAGTGTGGTTTCGTTTTACTACTACCTGAAGGTTCTTAAACAGGCGTACGTTTCTGAGCCTGCGACAGGAGCGGCGGCTATACGCGTGCGAGCAACGACCAGAATCGCGTTGTGGGTCACGGCCGCGCTGGTTGTGCTTCTGGGCTGTTTCCCGGATTTGCTGCTCGACCGTATTGCTACCGCGCTCCACTGATAAAACGTGCCAGGCAGAGTTTCAGCAAGAGAATTGGGCTTCAGCCCGTTTTTTCTACCCGGCGACAAATCTCGGGTGCCCCATATCTCGCTGGTTTTTCGCGAGATGTGGGAGACCACCGCGCTGGACCCGAAGGCATTCGGGCTCACTATCAACACTTAAGGTCTAGATCTGTGGTATCCCACATCTCGCGAAAAACCAGCGAGATATGGGGCACCCGGGATTTGTTGCTAATAAAGTGGGAATACAGCTCGGTTGTGACCAGAAAATTCCAAACACCCTAGAATGTCACCCATGGCGCAAGCTGATCCGAATCGCGAAGCTTCTCTGGCTCTAGGGTTCCGTGACGTGGACACGGCCGCCGTCGGCAAGTTGTCGCGCTGTCTTACATACATGGATGCCCTTCCTGCGTTTCAGCAATACAAAAACACCATGATTGAGATGATGAGACCGCAGCGCGGATCGATCACCGCGGATCTTGGATGTGGATTGGGCTTCGACGTGCAGCGCCTGGCTGCAATGGTGGGGCCGGAGGGTCGCGCAATCGGCATAGACGCGAGCCTTACGCTGATTTCATCCGCGCGCTCCACCAGCGGAGGACTGAATACGGTGGAGTTTATTCAGGCGGATATTCAGCATCTGCCCTTTGGGAGCGGCTCTCTCAATTCATGCAAAGTAGACCGGACCCTTCAACATGTGGAGCGGCCTGCCGCGGTTCTCGACGAGATCTTCCGAACGCTATGTTCGGGGGGCACGGTCGTATGTGCCGAACCTGATTGGGGGACGTTTGCTATCGACGATGCCCAGCACCGAATCGCCCAGCAGATCGCCAAGGTGTGGAGTGAAGGCTTTCGCAACCCGCGCATTGGACACGAACTCAAAGATCGCCTCAAAGAGGCCGGTTTCGTAGATGTCCAAATCAAGGAAGTGATCCTATCCACCCCGAGCTTTGAGAGCTCCGACATCGTCTTCGACATCACGCAAAGCGCTCTGCAACTGGCGGCGAGCAGTGGAAGCAAAGAGCCCTTAACCTGGCTCGCAAGCTTGCGGGATCGCCTTAGTCCGGTCTGCTGCTCCGTCTCGCTGTCGATCATCTGGGGAAAGAAACCTTGAGTACACTCATCAAAGGAGACAGCATGCCTATCGTTCGTATTGATTTTCTTGAGGGCAAAACACCGGAATTTGGAGTCCAGGTTGGCCTGATCGTCGCCCGAGCGCTGACGGACGTTTTGAACGTTCCCAAAGACGACCTCTTTCAGGTCATCACGGCGCACCCCACAACCGGCTTGCGGTTTGATCGGGATTATCTTGGCATTCACCGGTCGGACGACTGCATATTTTTACAGATCACGCTGAACAGCGGCAGAACGGTCGAGATGAAGCAGCGTTTTTACAAAGCGGTTGCCGAGGGCCTGCACGAACACCTCAAGCTGCGCAAAGAAGACGTCTTGATCAACCTGGTGGAAGTGCCGAAGGAGAATTGGTCATTCGGCAATGGGGAAGCTCAATACGCAAAGTAGAGTCACGCTTGCCCATGCACTAACTGCGCGTGGGTGCCGGTTCCGTAATTGTGGGCTGCGAAGGTATCGCGGATGTCTTCATAGAGCGGGGCAATAATCGTTGCCAGACTCTCAGCAAGGCCCAATACATCGGACGCCTGGGTGGGGACCGAAGTACCGGCGTCCTGATAGTACTTGCGAATGGCCTCCTGGAATTGCGCGGCCGATATGCTCATGTCCGGCACCCCAGCGACCGGCTTCCCACTTGCCTCACTCGCCATGGCATGCATCACCTGGGCAACGTCCTTTTCGAACTCGACGCCGGCCTGAGCGATAGGCTGGGGCAAATTGCTGAGCGGTCTGTTCACCAGGTACTGCACAGAAGTGATTTGGACCTGTAGCAGAGTGCGGATCGACGGCTGCCATCGCCGGACGTCTTCACGGATTTGCAGCTTTCGCTGCCGCGAAGGGCCGAACTCGAAAAGGACCGCGTCGGCTTGCGCCGTCACCGCCTGAAAACCTGCGTTGAGCTGATCGCGCAACACGCGAATTCGCCTGATCGCTTTTATCTGGTCTTTCTCCAGCAACTGCTCGGTAAGCTCCGCAAACATCTCCAGGTTGCGGGCAAAGAGCCGTTGCATTTCATCCAGAGCATTCTTCTGCCACAAGCGATCGTAGATGAGCCACATCGACATCAAGCCAAGGAGAACCCCGAAGACACGGTCGCGGGCAATGGAAAGCGAAGTCTGGATGGTGAACTCTTGAAGATTGATGAGGTAAAAGGCGAGGGCGAGCTGCACTCCAAGATAGGAAAGCCTCGGGGACGCGGTCGCAATCCATGAGGAGATGGCAGTGACAACCATGAACAAGAGAGTGAACCCGGCAATCGAGTCGAGGTAGGGCAGCACAAATATCTGCGCTCCAAAGCCAATGATCACGCCGCCAATGATCACGCCTCCGAGGCGCAAGAATTGTTTTTGCCGGGATGAGCCGATGGTGGAGAGCGCGGTGATAATGCAAGTCGCGATGCACGTGCTGAGCCCTGGCCAGTCAATCGCTGTGTAAATGATGTAAGTGGCCATGGCAGCCATGGTGCCGCGCACGGCAAATTGCACGTGGGCCGGGTTGGAAAACGCATCTCGAGCAAAAAGGTGGGTGGGTTGTTCCTCATCCAAAGGAGCGGTAGCAAGCTCTTGGATGGTGCTGGATCCCGAAAATGCGTCTGGCATGAGCGCGACGATTCTTTCCATCGCCGACAAGAATGGCAGCTGCGAGGGCTCGGGCTGCGAGGGCCGTTGGATCCTTTCCGGCATCCGCTTTTCCGCCAAAGCCTTGCCGAGTTCTTGAATGGCGTCTGCCAGGCGCTGACAACGGGCTTTGTCAGCCGCGTCGATGTGCGGCGCGAGGTCATCAGTCCCCGCCGTCTTCGCGCGCTCTTCGAGAGATCTCTGGAAATTGGCGGCGACGTCCACCAATTGCCCTAGCAGGGCAACCGCAGTGCCCAATTGAGACTTGAAATGCAAGCTGTATTGAGAGCGGAGGATGAGCCTTCGCAACCGGGCGGTACCAACACTGGAATACAGGGAAAGACTCTTTGCCGGGGCGCTGTCCAGAGGCTGCTCTGCCGCTGTGCAGCGCAAAACCGTCTCCACTGTGTGCAGGCGGGATTCGATGCCTTCGGTCAGGTCAGTGGCTGGATGGACGCGGCGAAAAACGTACTCCACAATAATGGTGACCACGATGCCTATCGCGACCACGCCGCCTAACCATAGTGTGTTCGAGACCCGGTCGTTTATGTTGAGCGTGTTTCGATCCCAAAGGGGAATGGCGCCGGCAATGGTGAACCCAAAGGCCACCGCTGTCCCATAGTCGTTGGTGATGCTGATGAGGAAGAAGGATACGAAGAGGCTTACGCCAACCCCCAGGAAGTGAGTCAGCGGATCGGCAACAAACATCGCGGCGCCGATCAAGGTGTAGACGGTAGCCAACATAAAAGCGGCAATCGCCTTAAAGCCGGCGACCAAGGTCGCAGTCGGATTTTCGCGGCTTAGGAATAGGGTGAAAATTGCGCCCAGAAACCCGTTGGGAATCTGGAACGTCATGACCACCAGCATCACGAGGGTCGCGGCGATGGTGACTCGGCCCACGACCCAGGCCCTGCCCGGATAAGGCGCGAGCTCAGTCTTAAGGAAGCTCCAAAACCACTTCCCTGCATCATCGATGGAGTTCATATGAGAGGCGGACGGCAACGCTTTGCCTGCGGATGCCACGGCTATTTCCATCCACGAATGACAACCACTGCGGACTCGCTCAAACGGAAAGGCTCCGACTCGGGGGCATTGATGCGGACACGCACCGGGAAGCGCGTTGCCAGATGCACCCAGTTCAACGACCGCTGCACATCCGGGAGTCCGGTAGAGGAAAAGGTTCCAACCAACGTGGAGTCAGGGCGCACACCAAATCCCACGCTGTCGACGATCCCGTCATAGGTCACCGTGGGCCGGGAGAGAACGTACACATCGGCATGCATCCCGGGCAGAATATGGTGCAACTGCGTCTCGCGGAAATTCGCGACGGCCCACCACACGCGGGTATCAATCAGCGTAAACACCTGCTGCCCGGTATGAGCGTAAGCGCCCCGGGAAATTGTCAGGTTAGTCACGCGGGCATCAAAGGGCGCGTACACCCTGCAATTGTTCAGGTTGTATTCCGCGGTGCGAATGGCTGAGGCTCGTCCCTCCCGCTGAGCGGTGAGCGGATCAAGGGTAAGCACGCTATGTTGCGATTGATCAAATTGCGCGTGGCTTTGCTCCCTTGCGGCCTTGGTCTGTTCGTACTGGGCCTGCGCGGAGACTACCTGGGTCTGTGCTAAAAGCAGTTGTGAGCGAAGCTGCTGCACCGTCTGTTGCCTGGCGGTGACCGCGGTTCTGACCTGATCCACCTGGTCGACGGTGACGAATTGTTTGGCCAGCAATGGCTCAATGCGATGAAAGTTGTTGGTCTGGTACGCCAGTTCCGCGTTGGCGCTGTCGAGTGCTGCCTGCGCGGCGGCGACATTGGCTTTGGCTTCACCGACCGCGGCGGCGGCGCGGTCGACGTTCGCGGTAGCGCTGTCGGCATTGGCCCGCGCGGCACCCACGGCGCTCACCTGCGAGGCGATGGTGCGGCGTTGATCGACAATCTGGCCTTCCAGCGTGGCCAGATCTGACCTTGCTTTCTCGGTCGCGTATTCGTAGGGCCGCGGGTCGATTTCGAACAAGAGCTCGCCCTGCTTGCGAAATTCGTTGTCCTGCACTGCAAGTTGAGTAATGGGGCCATCGACCTGGGGAGCGATGCCAATGAAATTGGCAAATACTTCCGCATCATCCGTGCGCGGGTGATTGTTGGTGCGGATGATGACCAGCGCTCCCGTAAGAAAGGCGGCAACAACGATAACAACGCTGACGATCCTGCCGAGGCGCCGGCGCTGCGGATCTGTTTCGTCTTCGGGCATCGCATCTCCTCCCGGATTAACTAAAGAACACAAGCCAAAGGCTGAAGGTGAAAAACGCAGTCAAGCAGGGGTACACCAGGATGAGCGGTGCCAACAGCTGATCCTCAAGCTTGATGCGCACAAAGAACAAGCGGACGACCACGGCGAGCAGGATGCCGATTATGCCGCATAAGATCCATGCGGGGAAAAACGAGCCAAGAATATTGAACGTGGGTGCACGGGAACATCCTGCGGCCACTAACTGCAGAGCGAACAACACCCCGGCCACGGCTACCCGTTGTATGTCTTGGCTGTGCGGCATTTGCAATCTTTGACTCCACCTACTTCTGTTGCATTTTGCTGGCATGGGTTCACGGCCCTTTCGCATGAAGCAGGTCGCCTGTCTGGAAGGCTAACGCAGCCACACCAGTCAGCAGTTGGGTTCGCGCGCTCACGTCCGCGGTGCGCGCTGCAGCCAGGGTCCGCTGTGCCGAAACCACGTCGATCTGGCTGCGCACTCCGTAGGTGTAAGACTGTAGTGCCGCGTCGTAGGAAGAAGACGCCGCCTCGAGCAACGCAGCTGCTGCCTTTTGTTGACGCAGTGCGGTGCGTGCGGTGGAGTATGCGGTCCAGACTTCGTTTTCCACCTGATCGCGGATGGCGTCGACTTCGGCGGCGGCCTGTTTTTGATCGGCCTTGGCTCGCGCCACTCGACTCTCGCGGGCAAAGCCGTCAAACAGTGTCCAGGTCAAGCTGAAGCGCGCATTCCAGAACTCCTGATTCGGGGAATGGACACCGGGGAGTTGATCCTGCTCGCCGTAAGTCTTGTTAATCCCGACCGCGCCACCAAGGCTTAGGGTCGGTAAGTAAGCAGTCTTTGCGGCTTTCACTTCGGCATTGGCCGCGCGCAGTTCTACTACTCGTTGCATCAGATCAGGCCGCTGCGCCAGAGCCCGATCGATGGAGCTCTCGACAGTGCTGGTCAGATCCTGCGGAATCGTCAAGGATTGAATGCTCTCTACCTGCAAAGGTCTGGTCGGCGAAACACCGAGGGCAGTGGCTAGATCTCCATGTGCGATCTCGGAGGCTCCCACCGCAGCCTGCAAATCATAGTCTGCTTGCGCGGCCGCGCTACGTGCCTCGAGCACGTCGGGCAGCGTGGCCAGGCCGAGTTCCAGACGTGCCTCCGCGGCCTGTTGCACGGTCTGCGCATTCTTCAGATTGGCTTCCGCCGCGTCCTCCTGCCCCTTGGTGTTAAGCACCCGGTAGTATGCTGCCATGACCTGGTAGATGACCTTGCGATGGGTGTCATTGAAGAGGAAGTTGGCGGCGAGCAGATCGTTCCTGCTGATCGCGATCTCATCCAGGCGCCTGCCGAAATCGAAGACGGTGTAATCCAACTCCAGAGCGGGTGCGTAGGACTGCAATGTCTGGCGAATGAAAGCAGGCGCAAACAATAGGTTGGTACGAACGCTTTGCGCGACCACAGCTGCCGCCACGGTCGGATACAAAGTGGATTTGCTGACACCCAGGTCGGCGGCCTTGGCCTTGGCGTTCTCCCAGGCCACGCGTGTTTCGGGATTGTTTTGCTCGGCAAGATTGACCAGTTCCGCAAGCGCGTAGGTTTTGCCTGGGTCAGGAGCAACCACCGGGGCCGACCGCGCCGGGACCGGCACGGACAAAGTCGACTGCCAGGGTTGATTTGGGGAAGTTGGGGCTCTCTGCGCACATGCGGATCCTGCTGCAAGCAGCATGCTGAGCATGGTGACCGAGTTGGTAAAAGATCTCTTCATTCCCGATGCGCCGATGGCCGAGCGAGTTCCCTATAGATGTATACCCCGAACGATGGTCGTGCACATCAATAAGTAATTTCGTCTGAGCAACCGGATGATAGCATTCCGGTTCTGCGGCGGGGAGAGCCATGGGACGGGGAGATTGCAGGATTTGAAATGAGGGAATCCTAAGCGGATGGGTGAGATGCGCGGGCTCTCCTGATTCGTTCAGCCCATCACGGATGCAGGAACAGGAAACGAACGGGCGGATTTTTTTTGTCCGCCCGTTGTTGGTTATGGATTGCAGCAAACGACTACCGGTAGGAATTGGAAATGAGTACTTCGAGGTTGAGAGGAGTCGCAATGGGTTGATTGCTGACCGTGCCGGGCGAGAAGCGGTACTGGCTCACAGCGGCGAGGACGCTTGCGTCCACACCCGCGCCAGCAGACTGCACGATTTTAAGATCTGAGGGCTTACCAGTCTTATCGACGATCATGCCGACAACGACCTTGCAGTCATTGTTGAGCAGGCGAGCGGTACCAGTTGAATCTGCTACGACATCCACGGTGTAGATCAACTTGGGAGCGATGACTCCGGTTGAAATACGCTTGATTTGCGGAGCAGGTCCGTTGGTAGCAACCTGGGTTGGGGCAGGCGAACTTGCCTGGGCATGAAGCATAACGGAGGACAGAGAGAATATGGCTATTATTAGTCTACGCATGATATCTATCTCCAGAGTTAAGGGTGCCCGTCACCAACATACCCCTCAGGTAATTCGACTGTCAAGGTATTTTTCAGACCTATGCATTTCATTAGGTATTTTTCACATTTGTTTACTACCAAGTGACCCGTGTTTTTAAAATGCTCCCTCAACCTAAAGATCTGTGAAAGCACGCCGAATCGCCGACGAAATCCGCAGGAGACGGCAGGGCTCAACCTCGGTCTTAGGGGGAACTTATTGTGGAGGCGGTACGGTTCGAGGAAACGATCGAGCCAGGTAATCGGTAATCTGGTCGAATTCTGCGTCGGTGGCGACGGCGCCTCGTGCGGACATATTTTGCACCAGGCTATTCCATTCCTGTGCGCTGAGGCGTTGGTTGGCTGCGATCTCTGGTGAGTGGCAACCGGAACAAACTCTTACCATCACATCGTGCCCCGGCCCCGGTGGCAGATGATTTTGTGCGGAAGGCGCGGCGGCAACGTTGTTCGCCGCAGGGGCTGCGTTCTCTGGCTTAGCAAGCGAATGGATTAAGGTATCGACGCTCTCAACGCCGGACAAGCTGAAGACTACGAGCGAGTCACTGGCCAGCGCAGCACCGACTCCGAAACCACCGGTGGCCACAACAGCGATGTACTGCTGCCCCTGCGCATCGGCGTAGCTAATAGGCGTGGCCTCCGCCGAAGCAGGAAGCTTTACCGTCCACAATTCTTTCCCCGATTTGGTATCGAAGGCGCGAAAGCGCGCGTCATCCGTGGCGCCAACAAAGGTCAGGCCGCTGGCAGTAACAATAGCGCCGCCCAGGCCGGGCCGGCCCGTGTTCTGCTTGCCGGGAGGCAGACTGTCGGTCACGCCCAACGTGGTTCGCCACGCGATCTTGCCGGTGTTTACATCGACAGCGACCAGTTGGCCCCACGGCGTTGGGGTACAAGGCAGATGATCACTGGGGTTCCAGAAACGAACGATTCCGGCGAGCGGCCCGGAATTGGAATAGCTACCGTCCGGGTTACGAATAATCCGCATCGGCTGGCCCAGGTTATTCACATTGGCGACAAACAAGCCCAGCCTGGGGTCGAAGGCTCCGCCATAGTAGTTAACCCCACCCTGGGTGCCGGGCAACGTAACCGTATAACGATCGAGCGCGGTCGGCGTATAGGGCTGCTCTCCCAACAGCATATTGTTGCTGTCAACGTATTGCTCACACCATGCCTTGTGCTCCGGCGTGTCCTTGTACAGGTTGTCGCGGCTGAGTGTATTTTGCGCCAGCGGCTCGGGCTGAAGCGGAAAGGGCTGAGTGGGCGACGTCTCTTCTCCGGGAACATCGCTCTTGGGAACGGGTCGTTCCTCAACCCCATAGATCGGCTTGCCGGTCACTCGGTTGAGAATGAACATCAGTGCATTCTTGTTCACCGTGGCCACGGCGGGAATGATCTTGCCGTTGTGCTTTACATCGAACAGTGTCGGTGGCGTTTCCAGGTCCAGGTCCCAAATGTCATGGTGAACCACCTGGAAGTACCACAATAACTTGCCGGTGTCGGCCTTGACGGCTACCAGAGAATTAGCGAACAAGTTGTTACCCGGACGATCGACCCCGACCCGGTCATTGTTGGGAGCGCCGAAGGGCATGTAGAGGATGCCGCGCGCCACGTCAACGGTCATGTAACCCCATACATTTACGCCCGAACGATCTTTCCAACTGTCACCCGCCCAGGTGTCGTGTCCTGGCTCGCCCGGCCGGGGCACGGAGTGAAAGGTCCAGACCAGCTTGCCCGTCCGCGCATCCCAGGCACGGGTATCACCGGCGGGGCCGGGGCCCGCGAGCAAACCACCTGGCCCTTCACCTGGACCCGAGCCGGTAATCACCAGGTTTTTGTAGATCAGCGGCGGTGAAGGCAGGATGTAGTTCTTATCTTTGCCTGTGGTCATCACTTCCGGAGTCTTGAGGTCGACCATGCCGTGATCGCCGAAGCCCGGATTCAACTGGCCCGTGGCTGCGTTGATGGAATACAGACGCCCGCGGCGGGTGCCAAAAATAATTGCAGGGCCTGCACCCTCTCCACCCGGCCAGTAGTTGGCTCCGCGAACTGACGGCTGGTCTCCATCGGGGATTTGAAACACCCACTGTTCGCGGCCAGTGGCGGCCTCAAGCGCGACCACGCGACTGTAGGGAGTCGCCACGTACATGGTCGGCCCGACTACCAGAGGCTGGTCCTCCGATGGGTGAAGGCTGGTGCTACCGCCAGCCGGCTTCATGTGGTAGACCCACGCCACCTTAAGCTGGCTAACATTGGCGGGGGTAATTTGCATCAGCGGAGAGAAGCGGGTGCCCGCCGGGTCTCGGCCTGGCATGGGCCAGTTTGCGGCCGCGCCGAGTGAATTTGATTCATGCGCGGCCAGGGCGAAAAGAAACGGCAGGAGCAACAGAAGCCCAATCGCCAGATCGATTTTCCTCTTCAAAGCGAAGCACCCTCTGCGTTGAGGGTTGCGCCCAACCGCTCATGGACCCGTTCCCGCTCCCTTTGCCGCCCAGCGCGCTCCGGGTTGAGGTAGAGCCAGCACAATGCCGCAATGATGTCAGAAGCGATCATCAGATGGATCAGCGCGGCCCAATTGCCGGCGGTCTTCTGCAGTATCAACCCGCCAACGACGGGCATGACAAAGCCGGCGAGATTGCCCAGCATGTTCATGGTGGCGGCTACCGTCGCCGTGTAAGATCCACCGATCTCTACGCAGGCATCCCACGAGATGGGCATGGTCAGGTCGCTAAACAGGCTGGCCAAGCCCATACATAACATGGCGAGCGTGACCTCCTGGGTGCGAAGGAACACAAACAACAGCAGTGACGTACCGAGCAAACCGAAGAAGGCAATGCGGCGGCGCGGCAGGCGTACTGGGGCCAGCCCGGTAAGGACAGCACCGAAGCCGCCGAAAAGCAGGGGGAGCACAGACAATCCCGCCGCATGGGCGGCGGTCAGGCCTCGTCCTTCCCGCAGATACGTCGGCAACCAGGTGATGTAGAAGTACCAGGTAAACGAGACGCAAAAGTATTGCAGGCAGAGGATCAGGACTTCGGGCGTAAGCAGCAAGGACAACCATTTCTTCTGCCCGGCATGGTGAGTCATCAGGACCCGTGACGATTCGAGCAGTTCCCTTTCCGCATCGTTGACCGATGTGTGCTGCCTGGGATTGTCTTTAAACCAGAACCAGAAAATGACGCACCACACCAGGCCCAGACCGGCAAAGGCAACGAACGACAACCGCCAGCCGATCAGCCCGATGGCGGCCAACACCAGCGGCGGCGTGAATGCCCCGCCCCAACGGGCAAAGGCCCATAGCAGACCTTGCGCGGTGACACGTTCCCGCGCCGGCAGCCACATGCTGAGCATGCGGGTGAGGATGGGGAAGCAACCCGCTTCGCCGGCGCCGAAGAGGAAACGAATGACCCAGAGGGAGACTACGTTCCAGGCCGCCCCGGTCAAGGCGGTAAAGAACGACCATCCCAGCACGATCTGAAGCAAGACTCTGCGGACGCCGATCTTATCGCCCAGCAGACCGATGGGCACTTCGAATAAAGCGTATGAGAGACCGAAGGCGCCGAATACCAAGCCCATCTGCGCTTTGTTGAGGTGCAGGTCATGGGAGATAGGCCCGGCCGCCTGCGAAATAGCTACGCGTTGCACGTAGGAGAGGATGGCGAGCCCGATGGCCAGGGCGACAATGCTGTACCGTGTTCGACTCGCCTTCATCCGCAGGCCCTCGTATGGTGGGGAAAAAATCCGCCCGGTCAGGTTACCA
>Ga0182024_10003844_pt1 | contig 35199 bp, 30 predicted proteins | sample P32metaG_FD_120480 | JGI IMG/M metagenome (GOLD analysis project Ga0182024, IMG submission 120480) | Permafrost microbial communities from Stordalen Mire, Sweden - P3-2 metaG (Illumina Assembly) | ecosystem: Environmental > Terrestrial > Soil > Wetlands > Permafrost | place: Sweden: Stordalen...
ACCATGCCGCGGAAATAACGCGTGCCGAGTTGCAGATTCACCGTCGGAGTGAATAACTGGTCTGCATTGAAATGCTTCAAAGATTCCTGATGAGCGACGACTTTGCCGGTTTGCGGCAGCAACTGCATCAGACCGAGAGCATTTTTTCGCGAAACCGCGAGCGGATTAAATTCAGATTCCTGCCGGATTAGCGAGGCGACCAGATAAGGATCGAGCCCGTTCGATAAAGAAAACTTTTTTAAGTCGGACCAGTAGGGGCGCGGAAACAGCGACTCCCAATAAATCCGCGGCAAGGTCGGAATGTCGACCGCGAAATAACTTGGAACCGAATGCTTCATCACTTCGATGGCGCGATCGTAGTGGCCGGTATCGGTATAGAGCTGCGCAGTCTCAGCCGGACCCCAGTTTCCGTCGTCGGCGCTGGCCGCAGCCTGCATCTCTCGAACCGCTAAATCCACCAAGCCGCCATTGCCCAACAATTCCGCTTTCTGTAGATGGAGATCGTCGGCCGGCGGTTCCGACAGGGTAACTTTATCGCCATGCTCGAGCGGCGGGATGTGATCGAGCAGCGGATATTCGCCGGGAGGATCGGTCGTTGTCTCCGGCAGTTTCTGCAGGCGTTCACGCCCCAGTTCGGCGTAGTAATAGTTCCGGTAGCGATCCGATAATTTCTGGTAGTAGGCGCGGGCCATGGCGGTTTGATCATCTTCTTCGGCCAGACGTGCACGCCAATAGAGCGCGGCGGAAGTCTCGTTGCCTGCGGGATACATTCCGATTTGATCTTCAAACTCTTTCTTGGCTTCTTCTTTCCGTCCCAGTCGAAACGTGAGCCACGCCGCCTTCCAGTGTGCGTAAGAGGCGCGCGAACCCTTGGGGAAGCGCTGCTGCAACTCGCGAAAGGCGTCGAGAGCTTGGTCATACTCGCGGTGTACGAGATGCAAATTGGCAACGGATAGCAGGGCCGCTTCCAACCAGACGCTCGTGGGCGAGGTTCGCCGCAATTCGTCCACTGTGCGATAGAAAGTATCGTTGTCGTCGCTGGCCCAGGCAACCTCGCTGAGAATATACAGCCGCTGCGCGTTTTGCTCGGCGCTGGCGCCGGCCAAAGTCGCAATTTCGTCCTTGGCCTCACGGTTGCGGCCTCCGCGCTGCAGCGCGTTGGCCAGTTCCAGTTCAGCCACCGGCTTCGCTTCCGGACTAGCATGCGCGGCGAGTTCACGATATTCATCTACCGCGTCGTTGTAGCGTTTCGCTTTCATCAGCTGTTCCGCGCGAGTCTTGCGTTGCCCTGGGGTGGGCAAGAGCTCAAGGGGAAGTTTTTTCGACTCCGCATTGGCCGCGTCTGCTTCTGCAGCGGTTGGCATTCTGTAGTAGATATTCTCGAAGGCCTCAGCAGCTTTTGCGTTCTCACCAAGCACGGCACGGGCCCGGCCCAGCGCGAACTCGATGTCGGACCGCACAGGCAGACGGTCTTTCTCCAGCAGTTCGGCCGCTTCAGCGGCTCGGCCTTTGGAGATCAAAGCATTGGCATAGCTGAGGCGCGCATCGCGAATCAGCAAAGAATCCGGATAGGTAGCGCTAAAGTTCGCCAGCGCGGCGAGCCCCTCGGCCTGATGCCCAGTTTGGAAATAGCACGTGCCCAGATAGTAGGCCACGTAATCTCCGAGATCGCCGGCCAGAGGCTTGGCGCGGTTCAAGGGCTCTATGGCTTTGGCGCAATCATGATCGAGAAAACGGGCATATCCAACCACCAGCCAGGCCAGCGCTCCGGCATCTTCCTTGGCATGGGCACGTGCGTAAGCTTCTACTCCCGCGTAGCCGGCGGGAGAGCGATCTTGAATCAACTGCTGAGCCATCGGGCGCAGAGTGGTCGACGCAACAAACGCCTGATGAATACGGCGCACGCGCGGGGACATGGGACGCCGTCTTCTTCTCGCGGCTGCGGCGCGCGCGGCCGCAGTGTGTTTCTTTCTGGCAGCGGCCTTGCTCGTTTTTGGCGCAGGCGTGGGTTTCGCTGTAGATTTTTTTTCCGGAGTATCGGGACCTTGCTGGGAGGACACAGCCGAACTACTCAGCGGCCCGCACAAACCGGCAAGCGCGAGCAGCCACCACCACTTGAGAACCAATCGACCCACCTTAATATTTTTCGCGCTGGAACGCGAATCGCGGAACCTGTTTGTTGAGATGCCAGAACTGCGTAAAGAAACCCTGCGCCCAGAGCCGACTACCCACGGGGCTGAAGCCCCTTTTTTAAAATCCTGAAGGCACGGCTAAAGCCTGCCTGTTCAAAAACATTCTGAAATCAGATTACTTTCCACAAGGGGTCGAGCTACGCTCGACGGGCAGCCGATGGCGGCTGTCCCCACATGAGTCTTGGTCCCCCACATGGATCTGAGGCCTTCGTAAACTCTATTTGCGGAAGTTTGCGCCCATGACCGAATAGTCGTCCTCGGCCAGGCTGCGCACAACTTCTTTTTGAAAGTAGTCGCCACTGGCTGCGGCAGAGTTGCCGTAGCGTTTCTGGAACGTGGAGCGACTCTTTTCAATATCTTCTTTCAGCCGATCATAGAGGTCCTTGTTCCGGCGGCCTTCTGCGACCTTTGCCTGGTTGTATAGCTTAATTTCGTCCACCAGCAAGCGGGCAAAACGTTGCGCCTTGCGATGAGTATCAGCGTCGTCGGCTGACATGCCGGCAAAGGGGTCGGCAGCCGCAGCGGGAGCCGACGCGGCAGCATTCACGCTGCCTGCATGGCTGGCAACTTCCACCACCTCTGCCGCCGGTTCAGCTTCAGGCGCGGGCGCAGGTTTTGGCGCAATATGAGTCGGAGTGTGAGCGGCGAAAGGATCGGAAAAAGAGCTGACTGTCTGTACCGGCGCTGCCACCGCAGGCTGTTCTACGGCAGCCGGCGCTTCGGCAAAATCCCGATGCGTTTGTTTGCGCAGCGAAGCCACTTCCAGCCAGGCGCTAGTCGTCAGAACGAGCACCTCCAGCGAAGGCCCGTCCAGCATGCCGTCCGCTCCACCATCGGCATAGAGCAGAGCCGCAACCTTATCTTTCAGAACGAGCGGCATGATGACAATCTGCTCGTTGGCTGGTCCGCCAAATTGTTCTACGAAATGCCGATCCATCTCCGCCATGTTGGCCGGAGTTACGGTGCGGCTTTGATAGGCGTGCGCGGACGGCCCGGCGGTCATGTCCACGGAAAAGTCTTTGACGGCGTCTTCTGCGCCGAAGCCGCGGCTTTGCCAGCCGTTCGCCGTCCCTGCTTTCACAACAAAGAGTGCTACGCGCGCGGCATAGGTGGCGCCGGCATCGAGCAATGCTCGGAGAATTTCTTTTTGCGTGGTTCCAGCGTGAATCTTAGCGACAGCCTGAACGAGATTACTTTGCGTCGGACTTCCCGCAGCGGGCAGCGCACTGGCCACCGGGGGAGGCGGCAACTCGGCGATTACGCGCGCCACCAACTCCGCCTGCAATATGGGCATTTGGCGATCAAGAACCTGCGCCACCGCACGCTCGACGATTTGCTGAAGATCCTTGCTGTCAGCCATTCTCAGAAAACCATTTTCTTTTCCAGCGGCTCCGCCTCCGAATGTTTTACGCGGAGCTGCCTACTCCAAAGGACACTGTCCTAAGCGCTGATTATACGGTACTTGTATCGTGGCATCAGGGTAACTTCAGTACCTGCTCGTCCGGGTACATTCGCCACTTTGCAACTCTATCGCAAAGTTTTATTGCCGCCTACCGCAAAGCCGTTGGGCAAAGAGGCGGGTTACCAAGTAGAATAACAGTTTCGCTTTCGTAGATTTGTGTCACGATTCTCGGTGACGTTCGTTTTTTCTTGTACCGAAAATACTGCATCGCCTAGCGAATGGGAACCATCCAAAACAAAGTAGCAGGACCCGTCAGCGAAGAGCTGACGCTGGTGCAAGCCGCCAAGCGCGGCGATGACTCAGCGTTTGAGGAGTTGGTTCGTCGCTACGACCGCAACGTTTTTCGGATCGCGCAACACATTACGCAAAACCGCGAAGACGCGGAAGATGTGGTGCAGGAAGCGTTCCTGAAAGCGTACGGAAACTTGGCGCAATTCCAGGAGCAGTCCAAGTTTTATACCTGGCTGGTCCGGATCGCGGTAAACGAAGCGTTGATGAAGTTGCGCCGGCGCAAGCCGGAGCGCACGGTTTCGCTCGACGAAGATATAAAAACGGAAGACGATTCCCTTCCCCGCGAAATTGCGGATTGGAGTCCGAATCCGGAGCAGCAGTACACGCAGGCCGAATTGCGTGAGATTTTGAGCAAGACGATCCAGGGTCTTCCTCCGGGCTTTCGAACGGTGTTTGTATTAAGGGACGTGGAGGGACTCTCAACGGAAGAGACTGCGGCCGCGCTGGAGTTGAGCGTACCCGCAGTGAAATCGAGATTGCTGCGGGCTCGCTTGCAGCTTCGCGAACGATTGGGACGTTACTTTCAAAGACGAGAAAAGGGCAGCGAAAATGTCGAACTTGAATCAAGTGATGTCCCGAGTGGAGATGGCAACCAGTGAAATGCGCTGAATTCCTGCACGAGCTGACAAATTACCTGGACGGCGTTCTCGACGAAACCACAAAAGTCGAGTTGGAAAACCATCTTTCCTGGTGCCACAACTGCTATGTCGTCTGCGATACGACGAAAAAAACGATTGAGATCTACCGCGACTCTCAGCTCTACGAACTGCCCGAAGACCTGCGCGGGCGACTAAGATCAGCCATCATGACTAAGTGCCAGCAGCAGAAAAAGCGCGGCCCCCAGAGCGTCTAAGCACTTCCCCCGCCGATGTAAGCAATTGCAATCACATAACTTATCAGGGTCCAACACGGTCTTAAAACCCATTATTTACAAATCGGAAACCGTTTTGTCAATTCGGGAATCTAAAGTATTTTGTGAGTACCGGCACGGACTCTTTTGGCGCCGGGGGCGTATAGTTTAAATCGGGGCTCGAGCATCCCAGCTCGATGTGGAAGGTGGATCATGTTCGCTAAACTGGTGGATGTGCTCTTCGGCTGCAGGCACGCTCGTTATAGTTTTCCAGTCACCATTCGGGGCGCCAAAGCGCGCCGTCCCGAAGCCGCCACTCTAACCGGGACCTACGTCGCTTGTTTGGATTGCGGCAAAGAATTTCCTTATGATTGGCAAGATATGAAGGTCATCACTTCGCCCGAGCGTCATCGAGAGCGCCTTGCCGAACTTGCGAAGCACGCAGCATAAAAGCGCGCGTGCGCGCGACATGGCTCTCCGACGTTAACGCGCGGTCGCCATGGCGAGCTTGCATATGGCCGCGCTCACCGAGCCAACAAGTGTAGAACGCTCCTCTTTATATCCACCTAGAATCCAAGCTCATAATAATGCCCCGCATTCGGCGGGGCATTTTAATGCAGCGGCGAATTTGCGAGGGGCTCAGTCGGCGGGATATTCTGCCGGGATGGGCACCGGAACTCGCTTGTCGATGGGCAGAAACTCACGCTCCGCGAGCCCGGTGTAGATTTGGCGCGGGCGCGCGATCTTTTGCTCGGGATCGGTGACCAGTTCCTGCCACTGCGCCAGCCATCCCGCGGTGCGTGGAATGGCGAACAGCACCGTGAACATCTCCGGACGGAAGCCCATCGCCTTATACATAATGCCGGAATAGAAGTCGACGTTGGGATAGAGCTTGCGCTTCACGAAGTAGTCATCTTCCAGCGCAATGCGTTCCAGTTCCAGGGCGATGTCGAGCTTTGGACTTCGCCCGGTGACCTGGAAGACCTGCTCGGCGCTCCAGCGAATGATTTTCGCGCGAGGATCGTAATTCTTATAGATGCGATGGCCGAATCCCATCAGCTTAATCTCCCCATTCTTCACCCGCTTGATGTAGGCCGGCACATGATCTTTCGAGCCAATCTCCTCGAGCATCTTCAGCACTTCTTCATTGGCTCCGCCGTGCAAAGGGCCAGCCAGGGCCGACGCCGCCGATGCAACGGAAAGATAGGGATCAGCTTGAGAGCTGCTCACCGCCCGCATGGCATTGGTGCTGCAGTTCTGTTCGTGATCGGCGTGCAGAATGAACAGAATATCGAGCGCGCGAGCGATCGCGGGATTGGCTACGTACTTCGGTTCCACCATCTTCCACAACATGTTCATGAAATTTTCGGTGTAGCTGAGATCGTTATCGGGATAGACGTAGGGGAAACCAACATTGTGCCGGTATGACATGGCGGCGATGGAAGGAACCTTTCCGATGAGCCGCGCAATCTGATGAAGGCGGTTGGCCGGATCGTGCACGTCCTTGGCGTCCGGATACACGCTCGATAATGCCGCGATGGTACTCACGAACATCGACATGGGGTGGGACGAGTAACGGAAACCCTCCATGAACTTCTTGGTGGTTTCATGAAGCATGGTGTGGTGCGTAATGTTGTGGACCCATGCGCTCAGTTCTTTTTCGGTGGGCAGTTCGCCAAACAGCAGCAGGTACGCGACTTCGAGGAAAGTACAGCGCTCGGCCAGAACCTCAATGGGGTATCCGCGATAGCGCAAAATGCCCTTATCGCCGTCGATATAAGTGATGGCACTTTTACACGACGCGGTGTTCATGAACGCTGGATCGTAAGTCATGATGCCGAAGTCGTCGGCGCTTGTCTTAATCTGGCGCAAATCCATTGCCCGAATCGTGCCGTTCTCCACCGGTACGGTATAGCTCTTCTTGGTACGATTATCGGTAATGGTCAGTGTGTTTTCTGGCATGGTGTGTTCCGCCTTGTCGACCTGCTTTGAATTCAAGCCTAGCCGAGACTATGTTCCTTCCGGAGTTCCCTCTGTGATCAGAAACACAATCGTTTGTGACTGAACTCAACCGCTCATTTTACGCCAATCCAGTTTCGGGGTGCGGCACGAAGGGCTAAAGCTGTCGGCACGCACCATGAACCTGTCGCAAACAAAACCGGCGGCCGCGGCCGCCGGTGAAAATTTCAGCTTGGAACAAAATGCTTGCGTCTCTTTTAATTTAATTCGAATCGTCGCGGCGCTTCAGCGTCGGACGATCGTCGCCCTGCGAATCGCCGGAGTTGTCGGTTGTGTTCGAAGTCCGCCGCAAGCTGGGCTTGCTCGAATCTTTCTGATCGAGCACTTTGTGTTTATTTTCGATGGCCGCCAGCCGAGCTTTGACTTCGTCAAATTCCGAAGTGGTGACAATGTACTGCGGTTTGGCTGGAAGAATCTTGCGTATTTCGTCTTGCGATTTCTCGATTCGGTCCGGAGTCTGCGGGTGAGTATCGAAAGCCTTCGATAGTGTTCCCGGCTTCTTCTTCTCCATCGCCTGAATCTTTTCGAAGAATGAGACGAACGCTGACGGGTCGTAGCCCGCGCGATACATGTACTCGATGCCGAGATAGTCCGCCTCCGCTTCGAATCCGCGCGAGAAGTGGAGGAATGTCAGAGGAATGCCTAACCCCGCCGCTTCGTACCCGGCATAGCCGATTGCGCCGCCCATGAAGATGAACGGGATCGACGCCATTTGCAGCAGATTCGCGCGCGTCATTTCACGCCCGTAATGGCACGCGGCCACGTGAGCGATTTCGTGCGCCATCACACCTGCCATCTCCGCTTCTTCGTCGGCTGCCAGAATCAAGCCGGAGTTCACATAGAAAAATCCGCCGGGCAGCGCCATGGCATTGACTACGTCGGAATCGATGACTTTGATTGTGAAAGGAACCTGCGCGTCGGAATTGCGCACCAGATTCTGCCCGATCCGGTTCACGTATTCGGTGATCACAGGATCGTTGACCAGCTTGATTTGCGACTCGATCTGCTGGGCATAAACGCGGCCGCGAGCGACCTGGCCTTCAACGGTATACCAATTCCCTACGCCGCGTCCGCATCCCACGTTACGGTTTCCCACCGCATCGACATCAGTCTTGCCTCCATCATGCTTGATCTGGCTATCGTCAGCCGTAGGTAATGTGGCGGGCGGCTGTTTTGGCGCATTCTGCACGTCACCGGCCTTCGGTTGACCCTGATCCGGATCGGAAGTCGGAGTTTGCGTTTGAGGATTCTGGCTCGGATTCTGAGTCTGGGCCAGCGTCCACGGCCCGGCACTGAACGCCGCCAATCCCACAGCGATTGCCAGCCATCTGAGTTTCATAGGGTACTCCTTGAGACTGATTCCTTGAGAGTGATTATACCCCTGGTCGGAACACGGCAAGTGCTTAATCTTAAGCCGTACGGTTAGACGCTGGGGATTCTTCGGGGGTTATCCAAAAGAGTAGATAAAAGCAAGAAACGCCGGGGTATCGGCGCGAGCCAAACCTCGCCCTGAGCGCCGTGCCGCAGCAGGTTTTCTATGTTTGCCGGGCGTGATTTCGGCCAGAGATCCGGAATCCGGGAGCTCGGCAAAAGCCGAATTCCGTTATCTTTACCCTCGCCCTTCACTCTGCTATAACCCCTTTAGTTCCATTTCCGCGTGAAAACAACCCTGAACCAAAAGGTTTCGAGCCTCGTCCCGGCTTTCGACGATCAGGACGAAGTTTTTTCCTCCGCATTTTCGTTGCTGCGCGAAGCAATTGAGCAGCGCGGCTTTCCTGCTGCTTCCGTAGCCGTGACACAGGGGAATCGAGTTGTAGCGCTAAAGGCCTTCGGCAACTTTGCCTACGACGCCGATTCTGCCCGGGTAAGTCACGACACTGTTTTCGATTTGGCATCCGTAACGAAAGTGGTGGCCACGACCACCATGGCAATGATCCTTTACGAACGTGGCCTTCTGGATTTGGACGCGCCGATATTTAAGACCGTGCCTGAGTTTTTCTCGGGTTCCGGAGAGGCCGACGTCCGGCGCAAGCAGGTCACTTTCCGCATGCTGCTGGCACACGCTTCAGGTCTTCCAGCGTATGAAAAATTATTCCTGAAAGTGGAATCGCGCGATGATCTTCTGCGCGCCGCATTCGCTACATCCCTTTCGGCTGCTCCGGGCTTACGCGCCGAATATAGCGACATCGGATTCATCCTTTTGGGAAACGCTCTGGAACGCATCGCGAAAGAATCTCTCGACACTTTCTGCCGTCGCGAGATTTTCCTGCCGCTGTCCATGAGCAGTACCACCTTCAATCCTCCGGCGGCACGTCGTGAACAAATTCCGCCCACGGCTGACGACCGCATCTTTCGCCACAAAATCATTCAAGGAGAAGTCCAGGACGAGAACGCCTTCGTTCTGGGCGGCGTCGCAGGACATGCGGGGCTATTTTCTAACGCCGGCGACCTGGCTCATTTTGCCCACGCCATGCTCCATGGGGGACAACCGGTGCTTCGGCCCGAAACCATCGCTCTCTTCAGCAGCCGCCAATCCGGGCCCAACGGGACATCTCGCGCGCTTGGCTGGGATATACCATCCGTTCCGTCGCAATCGGGAAAATATTTTGGCCCCAGTTCTTTTGGCCATCTAGGCTACACGGGCACATCGCTGTGGATCGATCCTGAGCGGCAACTCTCGGTTACTTTGTTGACGAATCGCACCTGGCCCGATTGCGCGAATCAGGCGATCAAACAGATTCGACCGAAGCTCCACGACGCCATCGTCGAAGCGCTTACACGATCCGGCATACGCTAGACTGGCGTTAGTGATTCGCGCGAGATTGCTCCCTCCGCCTCCAGAACGGCACAGATGAGACGACGCCATTCATTTCGAGCATGTTGTGGAAACAATGCCTTGTCACGCTGCGCACGGCCGGCTTTCTCGCGACGGTAATCGCAGGGTAATAGAATGATCTGCTTTCCCGACACCGAAAGGCGTACGACTTGACCCGAACTCGCAAAGAAAAAAAAGAGGAAACTGAGAAATCCGACCTCCGCCGTTTGCCTACCGAACAAATCCTTCCCGCCGCCGCTGATCTCGATCGCATGTCGTCACTCGAAATTGTGAGCCTGATCAATCAGGAAGATGCCACAGTCGCGCCGGCAGTAAGCTGCGCACTGCCGCAGATTGCGCGGGCGATAGACGTGGTCGTCAACGGGCTCCGCCAAGGCGGCCGCCTCATCTACGTGGGGGCCGGCACCAGCGGACGCATCGGCGCCCTCGACGCCTCCGAGATTCCGCCGACTTTCAATACCGATCCGCAGACTGTGCAATTCATCATGGCAGGAGGTCCCAAGGCGCTTGCGGCCTCCACCGAAGCCAGCGAAGATGACACTTCGCTCGCACTGGCGGAAATAAAAAAACGAAAGCCCGGCAAGCGCGACATTGTGTTGGGCATCGCCACCAGCGGACGAACGCCATTCACGATCGCCGCGGTCGAATATGCCCGGCGGCGGGGAACGCATACGATCGCGCTCACCTGCAATCGCGACTCGCCTCTCGAACGCGCCGCCGATTTCGCCATCGTGACCGAAGTTGGGGCCGAGGTCCTCGCCGGATCCTCGCGCATGAAGGCGGGAACGGCGCACAAAATGGTGCTCAACATGATCTCGACGGGCGCCATGACGCGACTGGGTTACGTCTACGGAAATCTGATGGTGAATGTCTGGACGAAGAATGAAAAGCTTGTCCAGCGCGCCATCCGAATACTCGAACAAGCGACTGGAGCCGACCACGACGCAGCGCGAGCTGCACTCAAGGCAAGCGGCAATCGCACGCCAGTCGCGGTGGTGATGCTGGCCGCGGGAGTGAAAGCGTCGCAGGCCGCCGCTGCCTTGAAAAGATCGCGAGGACATGTGCGCCAAGCGATCGATCTTGCAAACGTCTCCTTGCGAAGCGAGTGAACGATGAGGCGGCGCCCGGCGGGAGGACGCTGTACAACTCAAACCGTCCTGTTCATTCCATTGGGTCGACTATGACTTGCTGCTGATCTACTCTTCCCCGTCCCGGCAATTGCACAATCACGATCGCCGACAGCACCAGAACAATCCCCACCGTCTGAATCGGACGCACGCCTTCCCCCAGCAAAGCTGCGGCGAGCAGGATCGAGAATACGGGTTCCAGGCAGCTGGCGATGACCGCGCGCGTGGGTTCGAGATATTGCAAGCCCAGGAAGTAGAGCGAGAACGAGCCCAAAACCGAAATCATGGAAAAGATAAACAGAAATCCCCACTGCGCGGGCGCGTAGTGTGCGGCGATGACTTTCCACGGAGGATTCACGAACAGCCAGAAAACGGACGCGGAAATAAGCGTCCAGACCAGAACGCGCCAGCGGTCATGCCGGGTCAGAATGCGGTGTCCGCCAACGTTGTAAAAGGCGAAGGAGAACGACGCCAGCAGCGCAGCAATAAAACCGTAGGTGTCGAGCCGAAGCGGCGACGACGCTCTCGCGCCGACGATGCCAATCGTCAGGGCAATGCCGGTGATTGCCACGCCTACCCCTGCGACTTTCTGCAGCGTGAGTTTTTGTTGTCCGCGCGCGACAACATACAACAACACCCACACTGGCGCGGTGTATTGCACGATGATGGCGATGGCCACGCTCGTTCTCTGAATGGCGACGTAATAGAAATAATTCGACGCCGCCACGCCCAGCACGCCGAGAACTAAACATCGCACGAGATCGGGAGTAGGCATTTTTATTCGCTGCCAGCCGCGGCGTCCCGCCAGCAGAGCGAGCAAGACAAGCAGAGAAAACGAAGCCCGGGTTTGCGACAGGATCAGCGGATCGATGGGATGCAGGGCTTCTCCGCTCAAGGCCAGTTTGCCCGTAAAAACGGCGCGGCCCAGCGCGGCTGAGATTCCCCAGAGAAATGCCGCCGAGCCAATAAAAAAATATCCGCGCAGGGCATGAAGAATGGCACGATGAGGAATGGTTGGACGAGCGCCGTTCAGGGTTAGGTCACCGAATCCGAGGATGGGGTCGGGTCGAGGAACTGGTCAAGGCGTACGGGATCAAAGCCGGTGATGACCTCTGGCGTTTCGCCAGAGAAAATCACCATGGTCGGAGTCTCCTCGCTGTCATACTGCTCGATCATTTCCCGGCGAGCTTCCGGATCGGAAACGATATCGCGTTCTTCGAACGCGATCTCTCGGGCCTCGAGAAAAACCTTCATCAGCTCGCACGAGAGACAGCCGGGTTGGGTGAAAAGCAGGACACGCGTCAACGCCATCGATTCCACTCGATCTTCATCCATTCAACAAATTCTATCTTCATTCTACGTATTCAATCTTCGAGTCAATCTTCGCCGTCTTTTCCAGTATCGCCGAAACCGAACAGTACTTTTCTTTCGACAGGCGGACCGCGTCTTCCACAGCTTTCTTCGAAACTTTACCAGCAATTCGGTAAACCAGATTAATTTCTGTGTACACAGCTGGGTTGCCGGTCGCGCGCTCGCCCCTGGCGCTGACTTCAAGTCTGGTAAATGGCTCGCGCTTCTTACGAAGAATGCCCACCACGTCAGAAGCCGTACAACCACAAAGCGCGATCAGCACCAGTTCCATGGGTGTGCTAGCCGTTTTCTCCGACGCCGTGTCCATCACGACAGCATGGCGCGAACCCGCCTCGCCAATGTAGCGCTCGTTATCAGTCCAGATTGCTCTTGCAGTGATCATCGTGCACCTACCTCCGGTTGTCGGTGCTGGGCTCGGGATGAATCAGGACGCGGAATAATTCGGGCGCATCCTGCTTGAAGCGAATTTCCAGCTCGGTTTGGATGTCGTGCACGCGCGCCAGGGAAAGACTGTCGGGCAGCGTGCAGTGGCATGAAATGTACATGCGGCTGCGAACGCGCTTAATGATGAATTCGTGAACGTCGAGCACTTCGTGAAACTGTGAAGCCACGGCTTTGAGCCGACGTTCGAGTTCTGCATCGCCGATCACCTCTTCGGGTTTCTCGATCGTGGCCGGCTCGCTCTCGATGTGAGTGAGAATGTCGGAAATCTCAGGAACGTCGCGACGCATATCGGCTTCGAGATCGGTTACCTGATCGTGGGCGGCCTTCAGCGACATACGCTCGTCAAGTTCGATGTGCTGCTCCACATGCAGCCGGCCTTCAACATCCTGCACGCTGATGTCATGCACGTTGTGATTGTTGTTGGCGGCGACAGCGCGAATTCGGTCGAAAATATTTTCCGAACGCTGTGCGCGTGGAAGCGGCTGAACAGTTACGTCGGAGTCAGGCAGGATGCGGTGAACAGCTTCGGAAACTGCGGAAGCTAATTGCCCTGAACGCTGGAACGTCACAGTACGGGCCAGTCCTACCGCGAGATCGGCGAAGTAGCGATTGCCGGCCCGGCGGATGCGGATTCGATCGACTTCGAGAACGCCGTCGACGCGCAAGACCGCATCGTAAATCTTCGATCGCACGCCCGGCGGTGCAGCATCGAGCAATGCATCGACGGTGCGGCGCGCCAGCCTCCAGCTTACTGAAACCACAACGCCGGCCACGAAAAGAGCGGCAATTGGATCGGAAACGCGCAGCCAGTCCACGCGATAGATACGGCCTAGTAAAACCAGAATGAGTCCCAGCACAACCACGCCGGCGGACCAAATATCGGTAGAAAAATGCAGGGCATCGGCTTCGAGTGCCTGGCTGTCATATTTGTGCGCGATGCGGCCCAGCGCTCTGGAACGCCACCAATCGACACCCATGGAAAAAAGCATTACCGCAAAAGCCGCGATCGACGGCTCGATCTCGATGTGGCGAAAGAAGAGACGCAGCGCGGCTTCATAGACAATCCAGGCGCAGGTCAGTAATAACAGCGCCGTTTCTACGAAGGCGGAAAAATTTTCCACTTTCCCGTGACCGTATTGGTGTTCGGCATCGGCGGGCTTGTCGGAGACGCCGACAGAAAAAAATGTCAGCAGCGAAGCAATGAGATCGAGCCCGGAATGCGCAGCTTCAGAGAGAATGCCGAGGCTGCCCGTGCTGAAACCGACCACAATTTTGAGCGTCGTAATGACCACGGCCGCGAGAACGGAACTGCCGGCAGCGGCGCGCTTCTCAGCGCGCATTAATTCGGATGAAGGGATGGCGGGATTGCCCGACATGCAGGAATTATCGCCGCTGCCATACAAAAGTGCCAAGCAAATCGCGGCAGACGTTTGGGTCTGTCATTTTGGGTCTGTCATAGAGAGGACGTTTTGGTCGAGTCATAGGAAAGCGACGAATCGGCATGGTCATATGTCTCCAAGCGCGGGAAACGCCTTCGCTTGTGCTACGATTTGAGCTTGGTATTTTCCAACTTTCTGATGGACCAATCCTGGAGGAAATGATTTATGCGCAAGCGGTGGCTGATGTGTGTTTGGTTAGGGACGCTGGCCTGGGGACAAGCGGCGGCGCCGGGCATGCCTCCCGCGCAGCAACCTTCCGCGGCGGATACATCCGCTTCGGTTGCTCCGGGAGCGGCGGTAATCACCATCGTGGGTGTGTGTCCGGCGCGCGCTACAACAGCGCCAGCCAAGGGGACGGCGGCAAAACCGGCCACTGCGGAAAAAACTCCGGCTGCGAAATCTTCCGCAGATTGCAAGACAGTTATTACTAAAGCAGAGTTTGAGAAGCTGCTCAACAACCTCGCCCCGAACGCAACCCCGCAGATGAAAAAGCAACTGGCTGGACTTCTGCCGCAGTGGATCGCGCTCTCGAACGCGGCTAAGAAGAAAGGGATGGACAAGACTCCTCAGTTTGAGGACCGCCTTAAGGTCCTGAGGATGCAGATCCTGAGTCAGGAACTGCGGCAAAAAATTCAGGAGGACGCGGCGAAGATTTCACCAGAGGAGATCGAAAAGTATTACCACGAACACGCGGCGGACTTTGAGCAGTTCAACGTTGATCGAGTGTTCGTGCCGCGCAATAAACAGCCTGAACCAGAGGTAAAAAGCGAAAACGACAAGAACGAAAAACCGAGCGAAGAAGCGCAAAAGGCCAAGCAAGCCGAGGAACAGGCTAAGAGGCAGGAAAGCGAACAGGCCATGACGCAACTGGCCGAGAGCTTGCGGACCCGGGCTGCTGCCGGGGAAGATTTCGTCAAATTACAGAAAGAAGCGTTCGCTGCCGCCGGTATGAAAATCGAATCTCCCACGGTCAATTTGCCCAGCGTGCGCCGCACAGGTCTGCCTCCAACTCAAGCCGGTGTGTTTGACCTGAAACCCGGAGAAGTTTCGCCGGTGATTAGCGATGCGGGCGGCCATTACATTTTCAAGGTGAACAGCAAGAGCGAAGTTCCGCTCGATCAGGCCAAGAACGAAATTCAAAGCAAACTGCAAAACGAGCGAATGAAAGACATGATGGAAAAGCTAAACAGCTCGTTTAAGGTTGAAACCAACGAGGCTTATTTCGGACCGCCGATGCCGGCTGGGCCCATGGGAGGCCCGATGCGTCCCGGCCCGATGCAATCGCCGCGCATTCAGAATCGGCAGAACGCTCCTAGCCCAATGGCTCCGCAGGCTCAGCCGCAGACGCCGCCTCAGCCGCAAACCCCGCCGCCGGCGCAGCCTCCGGCCGCACAACCGAACTGATGGCCAAACCAGTTGTAGTCGTAACCGGTGTGTCGGGAAACTTGGGCTCACGGCTATTGCCCTTGCTGGGGAGCTATTCCGTGATCGGGGTGGACGTGAGTCCTCCGCAGGCCAGTTCCGAATTGCAATTTGAAAACCTGGATCTCGGCCAGGAATCGTCCACGCGGGTTTTGTACGAACTGCTGCGCAATACGCACGCCTACGCGGTGGTTCACCTGGCATTCGTAATCGATCCGGTGCGCACGGGCGTCGTTGATGTCGAGCGGATGTGGCAGATCAATGTAGCCGGCACCGCGCGTGTGATGGAAGCAGTCACTGAGACTAACCGCTCAACCGACGACGGAGTCAAGCAGTTCATCTTTCCCAGCAGCGTGTCAGCGTATGGACCGAACTTGCCAGCGCCGGCCACGGAAGAATCGTTGCTGGCGGCCCACACCCTGCCCTACGCGGTTCACAAGAAACAGTCGGACGAAGTCGTGCAGACGCGCTCGCATGCGTTGCGCGGTTGCAGCGCCTATATTTTGCGGCCACACATATTTGCCGGCGCGAGCGTGGACAATTATCTGATGGGAGCGTTTCGCGGCACGCCTAACGGCAAGAGCGTGCGCGCGGAAAAAATGCGCAAAGAAGGCAAGCGTCTGCCTTGCATGTTTCCTCGCGGCCAGCAGTATCTCGACAACAAGGTTCAGTTTGTCCATGTCGACGATATGGCCCGGCTCATTCGGCACATCCTGCAACGCGAACCGGAGACCCAACGCCTGACCGTGCTGAACGTTGCCGGCCGAGGAGAACCTCTGACTTTCGGCCGCTGCGTGGAGATGGCCCAGGCAAAGCTTTTACGCGTGCCGGGAAAGTGGGCGATGCGGCAGGTGCTGAAGGCTTTGTGGAAGCTGAAGATTTCCGCCATTCCACCCGAGGCGGTTCCTTACATGACTGGCGAATACATTATGAACACCGATCGCCTGCGCCGGTTCCTCGGCCCCGAATACGAGCACGTGATGCGCTACACCATCGCCGACGCCTTCGCGGATTCCTTCCGTCGCGATGCGTCTGAGACTGTTTCGATTCCAAACTGACAAAGAACGACGCAAGCCGAACTCTTCAGCTGCACCGTCGAGGCGACGGTCGGTACGCGAGTTTTTTCCCGCGATACAAGCCTGCGATTCCCAAGGTATACCGAGTCCACGTTGGTTCGGAAAATCCAGCGTGTCGCATCCTCCGGAGCATTTCTTCCGGCGGCGGAAAACGCTCGACGGATGCGGGCAGATATGAGTACGGGCCAGGGACGCCGGAAATTAAAGTGCCGACGCGGGGCAGCACTTGTTTGAAGTAAATGCGGTAGAGCGCACCCACGACTCCCTTGGGCTCGCCAAAGTCGAGAATGCCGGACTCTCCTCCCGGACGCAGCACGCGCACTATCTCTCGCAATCCGGCATCGTAGTCGGCGAGATTGCGGAAACCAAAAGCAGAAGTCACCAGATCGAAGTGCGCACCGGGAAATGGAAGGCTCAGAGCGTCCGCCTCGATCCAGCCTGGCGTTGATCCATTCTGCTGAGAAGACGATGATTTCGCTGTGGCGCGCAGCAACATCGCGTGAGAAAAATCAGCACCGAGAATCTGAGCAGAAGACTTCCCTGCCTGGCGGCTCAGCGCGAAGGTCATGTCGCCGGTTCCACAGCACAAATCTAAAATACGAGCATCGGGGCGCAGCAGAATGTTGCGGAATGTGCGCGCAGTTCGGCGCCACCACATGCGGTCAATATTGAAAGACAACACATGGTTCAGCAGATCGTAGCGAGGCGCGATCAAAGTGAACATCTCGCGCACGGCTTGGGATGCGGAATGCGGATCGAGTGCGCCTTCCGGGGCAGCGCCAACCACCGACGAGGTACTGATTTCCCGCACGCCGTTTTCCCGAACAATCTTTTCCTGAACGGTCTTTTCCGGAACAATGTTTTCCTGCATGCCGCTGCTGCGGTTCACTTTCGCTTCTTCTTTTTTCCTGCATTTTTCTTGCGCACGCCATTGATCTGCTCGGCGATGCGTTCCACTTGCAGAACGTGATTGGTATCGTGACCCGCGAACATGCGCGCCAAATGTGCAATGGTCTCCTGGCCGCGCTCGGCGTGCATGCCGTAGTTATCCCAGCGTTCGCGGGGAAGAGCTTTCAGCATAATCAGATTGTTCTCGCGCAGGACGCGAAAAACTTCTAGCGATTGCTTTACGTCGCGCTCGCCATATTGAAAAACGGACGCCCACGCGTCCTGGTCGAAGGCCTGCACGGCCGTGCCATTCGCGCCCAGAATCGAGCGCATCCGCCAGCTGGCCACGATCTCCACGTCAGCCAGGTGAGCGACAATTTCAGCGATCGACCACTTGCCCGGTTCCGGTTTCCATTTCAACTGCTTCGGCGACAAGCCTTGAGTTAGCTTTTTCAGCTTCGCCGCAGTGGCCCGCTGCACTTTCATGGCATCCTGGCCCTCAACGTGGCCCAGGATTCGCTGGATGTACTGCTGCGCTGTTTCCGGCATTGTTCACCCCAGTTGCCCTCGGTTAGTTTCATTCTGCCGATTGAATTCCGAAAGACGGCTCCGTTGCCTCAGCGGAAATCTGTCGAACTCTATTTCTTCCAAACCCAACCCCCGCGGGACAAGCACCGCAACTCCTCCACGGCATCGACCACAGCAGTGCTGGGTACATCACTCGCAACTTCGACCTTGCCAATTTCACGCGGCAAAATAAAGTGCACCACTCCATTCTGAGTTTTCTTGTCAGACTGCAGCCGAGCCAGAATCTTACGCGAGCTGACATTCACTTCCGGCAGCCGTCCCAGGCTCAACACAGCGTCGGCGATGCGGCCCGCGGTCACGCTGTCTGTGCGGCCCACGCGAAGCGCGATGTTGGTGGCGGCAATCATGCCCCAGGCCACGGCCTCGCCGTGAAGCAGGCGCCGGTAGCCGGTCTCCGCCTCCAGCGCGTGACCAATCGTATGGCCGAGGTTGAGAACACGCCGCAATCCATCCTCGCGTTCGTCCGCGGAAACCACTTCCGCTTTCAATCTCACGGACTGCGCGATCAGCCATTCGAGTTCGACGGGATCACGCTTCAAAATCCGCGCCCGATTCTGCTCGAAGCGCAGAAACAATTCCACGTTTCCAATGATGCCGCACTTCAGCGCTTCATAGAGTCCTGCGCGAAACTCGCGGTCGGGCAAAGTTTTCAACACCGTCGGATCGATCAGGACCACGCGTGGATGGTGAAATGTTCCGATCAGATTCTTGCCGGCAACCAGATTGACCGCCGTTTTTCCTCCAATGGACGCGTCCACTTGCGCCAGCACGGTCGTGGGAATCTGCACCAACTCGATGCCTCGCATATACAGCGACGCCAGCAGTCCACCGACGTCGCCTACAACCCCACCGCCTAAAGCGATGATGACAGCCTTGCGATCGGCCCCGAAATGCGCCAGTTTGTCGGCCAGGGCCTCGATGGTTGCCAGTCGCTTAGAAGGCTCGCCGTCGGGCATGGGAATCACTTGCGGCGTGAAACCGCTCGCCTTCAGTGAACTGACGAGCTTCCCTCCCCAACGCTTGCGCACCGGAGGAACCGTCACCACAAAAATGCGGCTGGCCTGCGGAAGTAGCTCGCTTAGCACCGAACCGGATCGGGCGAGGAGCCCGTTCTCAATCCAGGCTTGATAAGGCCTGGGCAGTACGTGGATGGTCACTTGCGGCATTCGTTTTCCATAATAGCGTAAGCGCCGGCGGATGCCCTCTTATCCCACATTCCTAACGGCTGCTCGCCGGAAAAGCCATCGAGATCGCGATTGAGATCAAAATCACGCTGGCGACAGCGCCCAGCATAACAGCAGTCGGAATCCGAAAGTATTCTGAAATGACCATCTTTACGCCGACCATCATCAAAACCGCGGCCAGCCCGTAATGCAGGAAGCGGAAGACTTTCATCAGCCGCGATACCGCGAAATACATGGAGCGCAGTCCAAGAATTGCGAACACATTGGAGGTGTAAACAATAAAAGCGTTCAATGTGATGGCAAGAACTGCCGGAATAGAGTCGACCGCAAAGAGAACGTCAGTCGTCTCAATAACCAGAAGGACTATCAGCAACGGCGTCGCGTATAAGCGCGAGTTGTCTTGCAGGTTTCGAACAAAGAATTTTCCGCCCTGATAATCTTTGGTTACAGGAATGAATCGGCGGAACGCCCTTACCAGCGGATTGGCCGCGGGATCGATTTTATGCTGTCCGGTTAGGCAAAAGCGGATGCCACTCAGAATGAGTAGAACTCCAAATACGTAAAGCACCCAGTGAAAACGGGAGATCAAGCCGACCCCGGCGCCAATAAAAATGCCGCGCAGCACGAGCGCACCGATAACTCCCCAAAACAGAACGCGATGCTGCTGCTGGTCAGGAACAGCGAAAAAATTAAAGATCAGCAGAAAAATAAAAAGGTTGTCAACGCTGAGGGAAACTTCCAGAATGTAGCCGGTAACGAACTCCAGGGCAATTTGCTGCCCTTGCCAGAAACACAAAACAACTGCGAAAGCGCCGGCCAACACCACATACATCGCGCTCCAGCCAAGGGCGGCGCGAAACCCGACAACGCGTCCACGCCGGTGGAGGCGCAGGTCCACCAGTAGCAGGCCAAGCGCGAAAGCATTGAAGAGAATCCAGAAATAGAGCAATGGAACCTGGCGGCTAAAGATTGCTGATTTTTGATTCTTGATTGCTGATTGAAAAAACTTGTGGCGCTGACTTCAATCAACAATCAAAAATCATCAATCAACAATCAGCAATCACTTTTGTCTTCCCCGTTTTCCGCTGACCCAATCGTCCCAAATGCCGTCTGCCTTCAGCATCTCGATACTATTGGTCTCGCGCATCGACTGCTCGATTTGATCGTGAGTCAAGCGCGGGCCAATCTTCTCAGGAAGGTCGGCCAATTCAACGCTCAATGCCGCGGCTTCAGCCACGTGCTTCTTCAGTTGCGGAAAGTCAACCTTGTCGTAAGTATCGGAAATCGCGTGGTAATTTTCGAGATAGTTGGCTTCATCCTGATCGGCAACGAAAGTAGGAACGCCTTCCAGCATGAAATCGAAGTGATCGGTGCCCCATTCCATATCTAGCTTCACATCTTTCGCGTCGAACCGCGCCAGCGGAACAATCAGATCTTTCGCAATCGAGAGAAAATCCTTGCGGCCTCCGATCGAGAAGCCCGTCGTCTTTCCTGTGCCTGAGTCGTAGACAATCACACCCGCGGCCTTATCGAGTTCCGCGCGGTGAGCCACAGCGTAAGCGTGAGAGCCGATCAACCCTTGCTCTTCGCCGGAAAAAAAAATGAAGCGGATGGTGCGGCGCGGTTTCACACCGGACGCCTTGATGGCGCGAAGTGCATCCACCACCAGGGCCGCGTTGCAACCGTTATCGAGAGCCCCTGTACCCAGTTCCCAGGAATCCAGGTGCGCGCCCAGAATCACGAACTCCTCCGGTTTTTCGCTGCCTCGGAGTTCTGCAATTACATTCGCCGCCTTGATCGGTCCGCCAATCTGGTTGGGAATCGAAAGGTCAGCCCATACCAGATTTCCGGCCGCCAGCAAGCGCGCCACGCGCTCGCCATCCTCGCGCGCCACAATGACCATGGGGAGCCGGTCGATCTCTCCCGCCGCCGAATTCGTGTGCCTGTAAAGAATGTCATGTTCTCGCGTCGCCATAAATGCGACGGCTTTGGCTCTTGCCTTCACCGCTAGATCGATCACGGGCGGCGCTTTCGCGTACTCGGCAAACAGGTCATCCCACGTTTTGAGAACGACAGTGTGCACTAGAACAATTTTCCCGGAAATGTCGCCAGCCTTTTGGAAGTCGGCAGCCGTGCCCTCGCCCACGTCGACAACCGGAACATGCTTAACCGGAGCCAGAGCGGAAGCCCAGGCAACGGAAACAGCATGCACGTGGAAAGATGAGAGCACAGTCCCCCCGCCCAGTTTCGCGTCATCCACCTGGAACGTAGTGGTCGCCGTCATTTCGGTGTCGCCTTCAGCCCACGAATAAGGAATCGAGAATGCCTCGGTATGAACGCTGTCGGCGCCGGCAGCCGTAAACGCCTGCCTGCCCCAGGCCACGGCGTGTTCCATGGCGAGCGTGCCGGGAACACGTCCGCCGATCTCATCGGTTAAACGATGAAGATTCTTCTCCAGCGGTGAAGGCTGAAGCGCCGACTCAATGACGCGATCGGCTTCGCTGGTGTCGATGGGTGAGGCAAAACAGATACAAGTGAGAATGAAAATGCCGCCCAGCAACAGCGCTTTCCCAGTTCGCATATGGCCTGCATTAGAAATTAAATTTTGGAAAAGCGCAAAATGAAGCTGGCGGCGCCGAATCACTTCGGTGGAAGAGGATTCATGTGATCGAGGATGCGAATGGTTTCGAGAATGACGCTACCTACGATTTGCAGGCTCTGCGGGCTGAGTTTATCCACCGTGTCCTGCGTGGTGTGCCAGAAAACATTGTTGTAGCCATATGTGAAGTCGATTAAATCGGCGCACGCCACTCCTCTTTTCATAAAAGGAATGTGATCGTCGCTGACTTCGTTATTGTGTGCGAAAAAATGCGACTGGTAGCCCAGCCGCTTGGCCGCCTCGCCAACCACATTCTCCAGCCACGGCGTGGAGTTGAGGTCGCGGTCAATGTTGAGATCGGAGTCGCCAATCATATCGGCCAGCAGAAATGCTTTGATCTTCTTCAAGGTTCCGTCGGCCTGCCACGTCTCGGCGATATGATTGATTCCGTACAGGCTGTCATCCATAAAGGGCATTTCATTGGGAAGACCGCCGGAACCATCTGGCTTCATCGCCTCCTCGGCGTCGTCCCACACCAGCCAGACGCTGTAACCGTCGCGCGGCTTGCCGCGCAACTGATCGGCAATTTCGAGCAGCAGCGCGCTGGAAGACGCGCCGTCATTGGCGCCTATATAAGAAGTATTGCGCAGCGGGTAATTCGTATCGTAGTGGCTGGCAATTACGATCACGCCATCTTTGCTGCCGGGAAATTTCGCGATGATGTTGTGTACCGGAAACTTCCCTTCTGGCGTGTCGGCGGTAAAGTTGTCATCCTCAAACTGGTCGCCCCGCAGGCGGGAGTGTATATACTCCTCGACCTTTTTATGATTCGCGCTACCCACCGGACGTGGGCCCAACTTCACAATGTCTTTCACATATTGCATGGCGCGATCGCCATCGAATGCGGGCGGCGGACCTGCGTCAGGAGGCAGATTGAGAGCGGGTCCGGTTGTATCGGCGGGAACCGAAGCGGTCGCAGCAGGCGGAGTCTGGCCCGGAGCACTGTCTTTGTCGTGGTCACACGCCAGCACGGCCAATACGCCTACTACTAGAATCCACCGTAAAGACTTTGATCGCAACAGAATCGTTTTCATCGTTATCTCGAAATCTGTCTCAAACTCTGTCTCGCACTCCGGCTCAAAGTCCGCCCTCTGCCTGTTTCTCTTTGCGCGCGTTGCGCTGTTTGGGATGCACGAAGTACGCGATGCTAATGCTGAACACGTATAAAGCCAGCATGGGAGCGGCGAACACGCACATGTTTACGATGTCCGGCGTGGGCGTAACGATGGCCGCAATGACGAAGATGATCAGGATCGCGTAACGGAAATGTTTCCACATGAAACCTGCGCTGACGATGCCCATCAGCGACAGGAAAAAAATCAGAATCGGCATTTCGAAAATCAATCCCATGCCGAGAACGATGCTCAGGAAAAGCTGGGTATATTCGCCGATCGTGATCATCGGCTGAAACTGCCGACCGAAATGAATCAGAAACTCGAGCGCCCGGGGGTAAACAATTTTGTAACCAAAATATCCCCCGGTCGTGAACAATGCGATGGTCGAAATCATGAACGGCACGGCATAGCGTTTTTCGTTACGGTAGAGGCCCGGCGAAATAAACATCCACACCTGATAAAGGACGAACGGCGAAGTCAGGAACAAACCGGCGAGCGCGGCAATCTTCAAGTAAAGGTTGAAAGGTTCGGTGGGATTGAGATAGACCAGCTTCTCCGACAGCCCATTGTTTCGCAGGGCTTGCATGATGGGCCGCTGCATTACATCGTAAATGCGCTCTACCCTCCACCAGCAAATGCCGAAGCCGACGCCAACGGAAATAATCGAGTAAACCAGTCGTTTGCGCAGTTCCTCAAGATGATCGAGGAAGCCCATGGTGGGCATCGGCTCTTTTTCACTATCGCGGCCGGCTGCCACGGCTCCGAACTCAAACATGCGATTCCTGTGCCGCCGGGGCAGTCACGTCGTTGGCTGGGCTGACGCCAGAAGAAGACGACGACAATGGAGAGGACGTGACGGGCGACGACGTGACGGGCGACGACGTCACGGACGACGACGTCACGGACGATGGGTCCGCAAGTGGCGCCGCTGTGCTATCTGCCGACGGGGCGACGGCTTCCGTCGCTACCGGAAGAGGCCCGGCGGCCGAGGCGATCGGCTCGTCCGTAGGCGCGGCCAGAGTGGCAGGAGCTTCGGCAGGAGCAGACTGCCCAGGCGCGGAATACAGAGCACGACTGGCCACGCCCTCCGGAGGACGGTTGGGTGGAAGAATCGTCGGCCGCTTGTCTACCTCTAAGTTCGATATCTCCTGCTCGATCTGCGCCTTGAACTCGTTCGAAGCGCGCCTGAATTCATTGAGCGCCTTGCCAATCTGGCGCGCGATCTCCGGCAACTTCTTGGGCCCGAAAATAACCAGCGCCAGAAAGAACAGGAAGATCGTCTCGGAAAAGCTCATGCGCTTCATCATACTGCCGGAGTCGAAGAAGCGGCAATCGTTGCGCGAAAGCGCATCGAGAAAGGCCTGGTTGGGGGCGTGGGCTAAGCGAAAGGAGGGTGAATCACCAGACGGCGAGGAAGAAACCCCATTGCGCCGAAAGATGATCGGCGTCGGCCCTTGGCCCTGCGCCCCGGTCGTTTCCGTTTGAGCTGTTTCCTGCCTGCGGGAACCTAATCTGCCCGCGACTGCATCTTATGATTGACAGCGCTTTCCCGATCGTTACCCTGGTGACTTTCCCGCTCCGGGCCAGTCTAAGCTAGTGATATACTGTCTAAATTCAGCGCCGTAGCTGGGGTGGAAGTCAGCCCTCAACGAAGGAAATCTCAAGATGGCACGTAGTTCACGCCGCTCACTCTTCCTGGTAGTTTTTTTTCTGCTTGCTTGCGGTTTCCTGGGAATTCTCTTCGCCCAGCGTTCCGGCCAGCAGTCGTCGATGACGGGTGACTCCGAGGTGAAGGACAGCCTCAAGCAGTTCACCGATGTCTATGCGCTCGTCGAGGATAATTACGCCGAGCCGGTGAACGCTGACAAGGCCATTTATAACGGCGCCATTCCCGGAATGCTGCACGCCCTCGATCCGCACTCCAATTTCTTTGATCCAAAATCCTATGCACTGATGCGCGAAGACCAGCGCGGCAAGTACTACGGCGTGGGTATGACCGTCGGCCCGCGCAACAACCAGGTGATTGTGATCTATCCCTTTACCGGGACGCCGGCGTATAAAGCAGGCATTCATCCCGGCGACGTGATCATCGCCGTCGACGGCAAGTCGACTGAGAATATGAGTACTGGCGACGTGGCCGATCTGCTGAAAGGGCCCAAGGGAACGACAGTTCACATCAGCATCTCGCGCGAGGGTGTTGAGAAGCCGATGGAATTCACCCTAGTGCGCGACGAAATTCCGCGCTACAGCGTCGATGTCCATTTCCTGATCAAGCCTGGCGTTGGATACATGCACGTTAACGGCTTCAACGAAACCACCGACCGCGAGGTTTCCGATGCGCTCGATTCCTTCGGCGATCTCAAGGGATTGATTCTCGACCTGCGCTCCAATCCCGGGGGCCTTCTGAGTGAAGGCGTTGACGTCGCCGACAAATTCCTGAAGAAGGGACAGCTCATCGTCTCGCACCATGGCCGCGCTTCCGCCGAGAAGCGTTACGTGGCCCAGCACGGCAACGGCGGCAAAGATTATCCCATCGTTGTGCTCGTGAACCGGCAGACGGCTTCGGCGGCGGAGATTGTTTCGGGAGCGATTCAGGACCACGACCGCGGTTTAATTGCGGGCGAAGTAACGTTCGGCAAGGGTCTGGTGCAGACCGTGTATCCGCTGTCGGAAAACACCGGGCTAGCCCTCACGACAGCGCACTACTACACGCCCAGCGGTCGTCTGATCCAGCGCGATTACAGCAACATATCGCTCTATGACTATTACTACAATCGCGATAGCGCCGATAGCTCCAGCACGGCCAATCGCGAAGTAAAGCTCACCGACAGCGGGCGGACGGTTTACGGCGGCGGAGGCATTACTCCCGACGTTAACATTCCACCGTTGAAGAGCAATCACTTCCAGGACACGTTGCTGCAGCATTACGCGTTCTTCAACTTTGCCAAGCGGTATGTAGTAAATCATCATCCGACGAAGAGTTTTGAAGTTGACGATGCGACCATGCAGGAGTTCCGCAAGTCGCTCGACGAGGCAAACGTCCCTTATACCCAGGCCGACCTGATTGATAACAACGACTGGATCCGGTCGAACATCAAGTCCGAAATTTTCACGGATGCTTTTGGACAGGATGAAGGCATGAAGGTTCGCGCCGAGTCCGATCCCGAAGTGGTCAAGGCACTGGAGTTGCTGCCGCAGGCAAAGGCCTTGGCCGACAACGCCAGGAAGATTGTTGCCGAGCACAACAGCGCTCCCGCGTTCAATCGCCAGTAGCTGCTGCTCGCGGATGACCCGAGGCCGTCGCCACAGCGCACCGGCGGCGCAACGCGCCAGAATAGTGACATTGGCTCCTGCGCAATAGCGGCGGCCCCAGTGCGGCATCGTCGAGCGCATCCCCGGTCTGGCGTCATCCCGACAGGCGGCGCACTTCAGCCGCCGGAGGGATCTCCCCCCGCCACCGCTCTGGAAGTCCATAGAGCTACTCTCCCGAGATCTTTCGCTTCGCCAGAAAACCGGCTCCGCTCAAGATGACGCCATCGACCGCCGAGGTCATTACAATGCTTATTCCATCGGCAGGCCCGGCCTCGCTCCGAACCTTTTCATTTTCTCGGCGCAATGTTTTTCTATATCATGAGACATGCGCGGGGTCGCGGGTTCCCAGCGGGCTCCGCACGAGGCTTATTTGAAACCAATTGTTCTGGCGGGCGCTGTACTTCTGGCGCTCGCAGCGGGATGGACTGACCTGCGCAGCCGGCGCATTCCAAACTGGCTGACGGTACCAGCGCTGCTGATTGGAATCGTTGCAAATACCGTGGTGAGCGGTTTATCGGGATTGAAAGCTTCCCTGCTGGGCGCGGGACTGGGATTAGCATTGCTATTGCCCTTTGTTCTTTTGCGCAGCCTGGGTGCCGGGGATTGGAAACTTGCAGGCGCGCTGGGCGCTTTCACTGGGCCCGCACGACTCATCGATCTGCTGTTGGGATCGATTGCCGTAGCCGGAGTGATGGCAGTGGCGCTGGTGATCTACAAAAGACGGACTCGGCAGACGATTCGGAATATCGGACACATTCTGATCTCCCTGGTAACCTTTCGGCTGCCAGGGACGCAGGTTTCGCTCGATAATCCGGATTCGCTGAAGGTCCCCTACGGAGTGGCGCTGGCGTTTACCGTGGTGCTTTATGGAATTTTTTGGACATCGGGAATTGCGCTCTAGAATGCTGCATTCCGCGCGAAGACATCTTCGCCGACTCCGCGCCGAAACCTGCGGAGCCGAGATCGCCGAAGCCGCCGCGGTTTTGCCTTTGATGTTCATGATCCTTCTGGGAATCTTCTGGTTCGGCCAGGCATTCAGTATTTATGGCGCAATCACGCGGGCGGCGCAGGAGGGTGCGCGCGCTGGCGCGGCGCCTTATTGCACAACCTGCAGCGGCACAAATTCCGCCGCGACGAACGCAGTGAACGCTGTGACGTCTGCCTTGCTTGGGTCCAAGCTGGACCCGACGCAGACAAGATTTCCGGTGCCGTTAACAGCCTTGAACTCCTGTGGTACAGCAGTGGCTAACCCTAGCACTAGGATCTACGTACAAGCCCCAGTGTGGTTAGGGACGGGCTCCGCGAACGGGGCCTGCGGCATATCGGTGTCCTTTCAATATCCCTTCCAGTTTTGGCTGCCTTTTACCTCACTGAACAAGCAGAAAATTTGGATCGCGGCGTCGGCGCGGGTGCGAATGGAGAACCAGTGATTCACTGGCCTGCTTTACGAGGTTGGATTACCAGGGCGACCGATTTCGTTTGCGCCGATGTAGCAGGCGCGCAGTTGGTGGAGTTTGCCGTGACCCTTCCTTTACTGGTGGTATTTGTGGTGGGCATCTTCGATTTCAGCAGCGCTTTTACGCTCAAACAAAAACTTACCAACATCGCCCGCGATGCTGCGCGCGCGGCCGCTGCCGACCCGGCGAATGATCTGCAATCCCTTTCGCCCACGTCAGCGCCCATGTCAGTGAAGGACGCGTTTCAAGTGGTGGACTCCTATCTGCTCGCCAATAATATTGGCGACTGCGGCATCACTCTCAGCAATTCGCCATCTGGATTAACATGGACGTCAACCGCCAGCATCAACGGTTGTTCCCTCACTCTGATTATCAACCGGGGATACTATTTTCCTGCAACCGGGGCCTCCTTGCCGTCGGTAAGTTGCACCTCCCAATCCTCCGGGGGCCAGACGGCCATCATCGGCACATGCGTCAGCATTCAGTACGCCTACCCATGGCGCTTCGGGCACGTCGCCAGCCTTCTGGGTCGGACTGCCACTCTCCCCAGCACGATCTCCGCCACAGGCGTGGCGATGAACGAGAATTGAAAACGATATGAAATCGCCTGTGATCGCCAGATTTCGTTGTGCACGGCCCTCCCGTCGCGGGGAACGCGGCATCACCATGGTGTTAGTTGCGCTTGCCATGGTCGCCATCATTGCCATGGCCGCTTTGTCCATCGATATAATTACGCTCTACCTGGCGCGAGAAGAGGCGCAACGGTCCGCCGACGTGGCTGCGCTCGCCGCCGCCAGAGTAATCTCCATGTCTGGCATCACAGGCACCGCCAATCCAAGCACTGATACTGCTTACTGGACGCAGATCTGTGGTGGCCCGAGCAGCGCAGCCACACAGGCCGCTCAGGCTGTGGCGGGCCAGAATGCGGTTGGCAATCTGGCCGGCACGGTTACCGTCACTTACTCATCCGGAAGCAGCGGCAACGGTTTCACGGCGAGCACAAACTGTTCGGGCCTTTCGGCCGCGTTCGCTGTGAATCCCATTGTCACCGTGCAAGTGCAGCGCACAGCGCTTCCTACTTTTTTTTCGCGCATCTGGGGGAATACTGGGAACACGGTCAGCGCAACTGCGGCCGCGGAAGCCTTCAATCCTTCCAATTCAGGGACCAATGGAAATCAGACCTCGGGCACGATCATTCCCGTGCAGCCACGCTGCGTAAAGCCTTGGATTGTGCCCAACCGCGATCCCCAGAACCCGCCGCCGGTCACCGTTGGCGGATTTGGCGGCGGGACAACCTACTGCGACCAAACTCCTTCAACTGGTCTAACTGGTCAAACTGGCCCTGCATGCCATACCCTTGTCAGCACAGCGGACGGCTCCATCACGAACAAAGGAATCTCGCTCAACGGGGGGAACCCCTCGTCCGGTACTGTCGGTGAGCAGTTCTGGTTGCAGCCTGACTGTGTTCACACCGGCCAGACATGTTCCACCCGGATACTTCCGCCCCAGGGCAACTACTACGCCCCCTCAAAAGTAGCGTGGCTGGAACAGCCTCCAAGCCTTCAGTACCTCCCGGGTGAAGCTCCGGCGGCGACTCCGGTGGCTGTTCCCTCGTGTGGGTCCGGAAGCGCCTATGAGGAAGCAATCGCGGGGTGTGATCAGTCGACGGTTTACCAATGCGGCGTGCAAAGTTCTTCCAGTCCGAACCCTAATCTTGTCAACTTGAATGAAAACCCCGGCTTTGGCACCGGCGACACAATGAATGGTGTGCAATGCCTGATCAATCAGGGCAATACTGGCGGGCCTCAACCCACCGGTCAGGATTATCTGAACTCCGATGGCGCACCGTCAGCGTATCCTTTTCAGATATTTCTCGGCAGCAGCAATCCGCTCAGCGTGGCCAACAACACTCCCGTCACTAGCAGTCCCTCCATCGTCTCGCTGCCAATTTACGATGATTCTGCCGGATCGATTAATCCTAACGGAACAACAAAAGTCACAATCGTGGGCTTTCTGCAGGTCTTCATCAACCAGGTCGATCCGTGGGGAAACGTGAATGTCACTGTTCTGAACGTGACAGGGTGTAGCAACGGCAGTGGCGGTAATCCTGACCCGGTAAGCAGCGTCCCAGTAGTCGGTACATCGCCCGTGCCAATCCGTTTGATCACGCCACCGTAGGCGAAGCGACTGCATTCTGCTCGGACGTTTCTGACTGAATTATTAGTTGGGCGGATTATTGTCCGGCGGAGAATTCATTCCAGGCTGCGATGCCGGCGAATTCTGCGAAGGCGAAGGATTGTTCGGAGAAAGATTGTTCGGCGGCGGCGCGGGTGGAAACGAAGGCGCGTTATCTTGATCTGCGCTGTCGCTTTGCATCGGCTGCAAGGGTGCAACGCCGCCATCGGCACGAGCGCTCAGAATTACACGATCCAGTTGAGCTGGATCATTCTGCGCACTCAGAATAAGAAAATTAAATTTTGAACCATTCAGCAGCCTCGCCAGCACCTCCGGCGCGGGCGCGGGAGCAATATCGGCCACTACCTTTTCCTGCTCGGCTCCGGCTGCAATCGAAACCTGCGCGCCAGTACGCTGCTGCACGGCAAACAAAACTTCCGATAAAGTCGCCTTGTTGGCGCGGATTCCCAGCAATCCATTGCGAAAGGAAACTTCGAGCGCCGGTTTAGCAGAACTTTCTACGCTGATCGGTTCTGCTCTGGTTGCGTAATTGGTGACGACAAATCCGGGACGAGCCCCAGTCTCAGCGCGCACATCAGCAACCGCAGAAGCGTCAGATCCGCCGCCCATCACCTTGATCATGACTGTTCGGCCGTAAGGAAAGACTTGATAGGACTGCGCGCTTTTTAAATCAATCACAATCCGTGTGACTGGAGGCTTGCCCTGAAACAGGCCAAAGCGGACGTCCTTTACTTCCCCGCGATCGACCGACTGACTGCGTAATTGATTTCCGGGAACAGCATTCGGAAAGTCGACCACCAAACGATCAGGCCCGGTTAAGACTTGCGTCTGCGGAACAATTCGATCGCTGGCCTCCACTTCAATCTCGACGGCATCTTTCGCGTTCAGCACCTTGACCGTGCGCACCGAAATCTGCGCCAACAACGAGGACGAAGCCAACAGCCCGCAGAATGCGGCCAGGAGCGACCGGCTCACGCTGCTCCGCGAAGATTTGTGCATGTATTACCTGTGCCCGGGAAGGTTTTAAGACGAGCTTCGTTCTGAATCGATTGTATCAGCGATGATTCCAGCCGGAACTTACCTTGGTATTAGCACTATGTAGACGTGGGCGTGAACCATGGGCAGAACTGGCTAGCACTGACCGCAGCGGCAGTTCGAAGGCTAACTTCGAAGAAGTTTTTGGCGCGCTTTCCAGTACATCGCGGCCAGACCAGAGGCCACTAAAAGCCAAGTTCCAGGTTCTGGGACCGTGCCTCCTCCGCCCACACCACCGCTGGCGCAGAGATATCCTTCCACGCTGCCCGTCTTACTTTTTCCCACACCGCAAACCCCAGGCAGCGGCGGGGGCATGATCGGAACCCAGTTTGCGTTGCCCAACGGATCGTATAAGCCCAAGGGCAACGCCGGCCCTAATGCGGGACGGTTCAACAGGGCCGACTGAAACGGGACCGAAGGATTGGAAAGAGCCGTCCCAGCGGCGGGAAGAAAGGGCTGATCGAACTTGATCGCCGGCGGTTCTTCAGAAGAAGTTGCCTGTTGTGGAGCTTCTTCCACGCGATTGCCGCAACGGGAGCGTGCCGTGATCTTGCCATCGGTAATAACGGTTTCGCCTTTTCTCAGCATAATTCTGTGCCGAGTAAAGTAGAGCCGGTTGCCGATGCGATAAGAAACATAGGCCGTGCGCGCCGAAATCAGACGCACCATGCGCGCATGTTCATAATCGAACCCCGCGTAATGTGAGGCAACTACCGCATCATGCTGCGCCATCCACTTTAATTCGCTCGCGCTTTTCACTCCACCCGGCACAACCGAATACGGATAGACCGGACGATTCTGCATTTGCCGCAACGATTCCTGCTGAGTGAGAAAAAGGATGTTGCGGTCGCCCTCGCCGGACTGGCTGACGGTCGCGAACCCCGATACGCCAAAACCTGAAGCTCCGAAAAACGACGGGCTCAAATGCCGCAGCGCGACGAAGGAAAATCCCAAGGCGAGACCAACGAAGATAACAACCAGCGAAACCCTGCGGATCAGGCGATTTCGGCGATGGCGGCGACTGGAACGCCGGCGGATCTTGATTTCGAATCTCCCTGTATCAGGTGTATTCGCCAACTTCTCCCTGCCTTCGACAGTCGCGTCCTACGAGCGAGAACCATCCCCACAGCATGGACGCAGTTTGAGTGCCGTTGCTAAGCGCTGCATCCTTCATAAGAACGAAGGAGATATGGGCTTTATTTGGCCCACATGCTAGCAGACCGCGCAGCCATTTGCATAAAAAATGTGCTGCAAGTAGCCACATGATCAAGAGCGGAAACCTAAGCTATGGTTTGCAAACCACAACATTCCTTCGCGACGCGTCGAGCTCGAGTGATGGCGCGCTTTAATTCGGAGTGCTGATCGTGACTAACGTAACGCCACAAGGGGGCTATTCCTGCTAGATTGAATCGCCGGTAATATGGTGGCAGTTACGCAAGAAGATCTTAGCGTACATTGTTTTCAGAACATCGCTTTCAGAGTCGCAATGGGCGATCAGACAACCGCATCGCCAGTTTATCATCGCCTTGATTAATGGTCGTTCTTAAGGATCGACCGCAGTTCCCGATCGCCTAGTCAACGAATCGGATGCGCTCCGGGTTTTATTAGCTCTGAGCGTGATCTTAGTTCTTTTCACCCCCGAAACGCATCTCACTCGATCCGCACAGCTCGCGCTGTGCGGGTTTTTTTTCAGAAGTAGTCATCGAGAATCAGGAAGCTCTTTGCACGGTTCCCACCTCCCAACATGCCAAGCAATCCTCCTCTGCATTTTCGCCATGTCAGGGTCAATCTCTTTTTTCCCAACCCTTAAGCAAGCCCGTGGCAACTAAGCTGTGCAAGCAGCGCCCTGCAAGATCGCGAAAAGGAAGGCATGTGCGCAAAGTTCCGGCGGAGAGCCGGGATTTCGTTCATAGCACCCAGCGTCGACTTTGTCGGTTGGTCACGACCCGTAGAAGATTGGAGCGTCGTTGAACAGAAAACAAGATGAGCAAGAACCGTTGCTGACTGCGGTCGCACGCAAGTTGGGACAAGCCGCCGGAACGCTGGCAAACATGACTCATCTTCTGACGCCCGAGCCGGTCTCGAAACCATCAGCTGCGTCATCCGAGGCTCCGCCCGACGCCAAACAATCGGGCCAGGCCTCAACCAAGAAAGTCGATACTTCCGCTAACACCGGTCAGCCCCGGAAAACGAGATCGCGACAGGTCACTACAGGAAAGCGTGTACGCCCCGCAAGCGCGCGGTCTCAGAACACCAGCACGGGGAAGAAGAAAGCATCCAGCCGAAAAAACAGTAGAACCTAGTCGCGAATCAGTGCCAACATTTAACAGGCATTTCTGAGTCCAAGATTTTATGTCTTCCTCCGCCCTTACGAATGCCGACGTTAAACGTGCGGACGAAGAGACAACGCAGACACCTTCACTGCATTTTCGTCGCGGCACGAAAATCAGTCTTCTCGTGGCTGCCGCCATAATCTGTGCTGCCGCCAGTTTGGCGACGCTTTTCTGGAATCAGATTTGGCCGTTTACGAAGAAGGCCGTTGTCCAGGATTTGCAGGAATCCAGCGACAGCACGGTTACGGTCCGCAGTTTCCATCGCACTTATTTTCCTTCTCCCGGTTGCGTGTTGGAGGGCGTTGAGTTTCATCACGGGGCGCGACAATTTAAATTAATTACCATCGATAAATTGACCATTGAAGGCAGTTACTCCGGAATCCTTACTAAACATATTCCGCGCATCCGCGTCGAAGGCGGCCATGTATTCATTCCGCCCTTTGGCAGCAATCTGAGTTTTCAGACACAGCATTCCAGTCTTGTCATCGAAGAAATCATTGCGAACGGAACAATAGTGGAGTTCGCTTCAAAGGATCCGCACGGGGAGCCTCTGCGCTTCGGCTTAAGCGAGGCCGTTTTGCGCGACGTTCGTTGGGGCAGTCCTTTCACCTATCAGTTAAAAGTGCAGAATCCGGAGCCTCCTGGAGAGATTGCGACTCGCGGCAAGTTCGGAGCCTGGGCCACCGGCAATCCTGGCGAGACTCCCATTTCAGGCGAGTACACGTTTGAGCGAGCCGACCTCAGCTACTACGAGGGCATCGCGGGCACCCTCGCATCCAAGGGAAATTACGGTGGCGTTCTCAAACACATTGATATCAGGGGCACGACCGACGTTCCCGACTTCGAGGTGAAATCCGGTGGTCACAAAGTGCAGCTTGTAACGCAGTTCACTGCATTCGTTGACGCCATTCACGGCGACACATTTCTGCAGCGAGTCAATGCCCGTTTCGGTCGCACAAATCTCATCGTCGCAGGCAGTGTCGCTGGAGTCAAAGGACGGCCCCGTAAGACCGCGTTTCTCAATTTCACTTCTCCTCAAGGAAGAATCGAAGACATCTTGGGACTATTTGTTCAATCCCCACGCTCGCCCATGTCAGGCGCGACCACTCTCACCGGCCAGGTGGAAATCCCGTCCGGCGATCAGCCGTTCTTGAAGAAGGTAAGAATTCAGGGCAAGTTTGGCATCGATGCCGGTAAATTCTCAAGCTCGCCAACGCAGAAGGACGTAAACAAATTAAGTGCCGGGGCCAGAGGCGAAAAGACGGAAGACGCCGAGACCGTGCTCACCGATCTGAAGGGCCAAGTCACCCTCCAATCCGGGGTTTCGTCATTCTCGGGCCTTTCCTTCGGAGTTCCTGGCGCAAAGGCACGGATGTACGGCGCTTACAATCTGCTCAACGAAAAGATCGATTTGCACGGCCGCCTCTGGGTCGATACTCAGATCTCGAAGACGGAAACGGGCATAAAAGCCCAACTCCTTAAGGCAATGAATCCGTTCTTCAAGAAAAAGAGGAAAGGCGAGGTAGTGCCGGTGCACATAGGGGGCACTTACGATCATCCTGAGTTCGGCCTCGACGTCAAGCCGTAACGCTGCAGACAAACAAGATGGGGCTCGGCAATAACCGTTCGCTTTGCATTTGATTGCAAACCCCTGAGTCATTCCCACATCCAAGAGTTTTCCCTCGCGATAGCTAATCTCATAAGGGCTTAAGTATTCTCGTCGATCCTAGTCCTCACTTTCCCACGATGCTCGGTTGTCACTCAAAACTACCCCGAAACCGCTAGCAGCCCGTGCCTAAATCGGTGATTTCTGGCATCGAGTTTTCCGACGAACACATTGACCATTGACCGAGATGCGGTATCAGACGAGGTACGCAAGTCAACAGTGAGCGTGGAGGCACAG
>Ga0182024_10003845_pt1 | contig 35196 bp, 26 predicted proteins | sample P32metaG_FD_120480 | JGI IMG/M metagenome (GOLD analysis project Ga0182024, IMG submission 120480) | Permafrost microbial communities from Stordalen Mire, Sweden - P3-2 metaG (Illumina Assembly) | ecosystem: Environmental > Terrestrial > Soil > Wetlands > Permafrost | place: Sweden: Stordalen...
AACGTTGATCGACGGGAAGATGTCGGTGGGCATCCGCAGCGCCGCGCCGACGCCCAGCAGAACGATGAGCACCAGCAGCGCCGCGATCGTGTACGGCCGTTTCAGTAACCACGCGATCATTCAACATTCTCCTACGGAGTCCGCCTGCCGGTCATTAGTCGAGCAAACTTCCACTGTCGTCAGGCCGTGTGGCGGATAGTGTCAAACGCCCACCTCTTCCGGCGGTGTCCGATAAGCCACAGACTCGAGATGCACTCGCCTTCGTCTCGCGAGCCGCACGGCGCATGCCGAAGATGCGGCATCGCTCAAAAGAACATACCTCTGTCGGAAGACACTGACACTTGGGGATATTGGGCTATTCGACCGGGAAAAAATCCCATCCCGCGCGCAGAGAGGCGGAGCGGCCGATTGCCTCGATATGGCTGACGCAGCCTACGAGTTGTCAACCGAGGTCAGCCCCTCGCGAATTGCGTATTTGATAAGTTCAGCCAGACTGGAAGCTTTAAGCTTCTCCATGAGATGGGCGCGGTGATTGTCGGCCGTCTTCTTACTAATATTGAGGATCGACGCAATCTGTTTCGTGCTCTTCCCCTCGGCCATGAGTTGCAAAACCTCGCGCTCACGGGGTGAAAGGGCAGGAGCCCCGGCGAGGCTTCCCGCAGGCGTGGAACGCCGAAAATCATCCAGTACGCTGCCGGCTATTTGCGGACTGAGGTAGACCTTCCCGTCTGCAACGGTTCGAATGGCCAGCATCAATTCTTCCGCGGGCGCGTTCTTAACGACGTAGCCGGAGGCGCCCGCCCGCAGAACCCCGACGATCGCGCGCTGGTCGGTGTGCCCTGAGAGTGCGACCACGCGGGGCGGCGGGGACAGAGCAATGATCTGCTGGGTGGCGTCGACGCCGTTTAGATCCGGCATTGAAATATCCATCAACACGATATGGGGCGATAGCTTGCTCGCCAGTTCCACGGCGCCGCGTCCATTTTCAGCTTCTCCCACAACCTGCATATCTGGCTGTTGGCCGATCATCAGCCGGATGCCCGCGCGTACCAAGCCATGGTCATCTGCCAGGAGAATCCGAATGGCCATATGGGCAGATTCTACTCCCCAATCCAGGCCGACAACAGAAGTTGGCAGCGTCAATGTGGGCTAACGTCAGAGTAGGCCCGGTCGGACGGGTTGGCGAACTGTGCCGCCTGGGCCAACAACGGGAGACGAATAATAAAGGTTGAGCCCCGCCCCTCGCCGCCGCTCGTGGCCGCAATGCTGCCCTCGTGAGCATTTACGATTCCGCGGCAGATGGTCAGGCCGAGCCCAAGCCCGCCATAGCGGGCGGTCACATCCGTGCCGCCTTGCTCGAACATGTTGAAAACGAGGGGCAGTTTTTCTTCGCTGATACCGGTGCCGCTGTCTCGTACTTCGACGGCGATGCGTCCGGCGGGGGCATCGTACGTACGAACCGCAATGCTGCCCTCCTGCGGCGTGAATTTGATCGCGTTGCTCAGCAGGTTCCAAAATACCTGGTTGAGCCGACCGGCATCGCCTTGCACGGCGGTCCGCGTGGCCGTGAGATCCGTGAGAAGATTAATCCGCTTTTCGCGGAGTCCTTCCTGGCACGCCAGCAGGGTTTTTTCAAGGATTTTGTGGACGTCAACCTGAGCCATGTTCACCTTGAATTTGCCGGTGGCAAAGCGGGCGACATCGAGAAGGTCTTCGACCAGTTGAACCTCTTCAGCCACGCTGCTGCGGATCAATTGAAGCGGCTCGCGTGCACGTTCAGCGACGATCGGGTCACTCTCGGCGATGGCAACCGCCATGAGAATCGGGTTCAGCGGACCCCGCAAATCATGACTCACCATCGCGAGCAATCGTGTCTTGGCATCGTTGGCTCTTTCGGCCGCCTGCTTGCCCCGCTTGGCGACCTCTTCCGTATGCCGCGCCGCCAGGTGAACGGCGACGGCGATCATTGCCATCAGCGTAAAGACTGACGCCCGCAGGAAGTCTTCGTGGAGGACTTGGCCGTCGTTTCCGCGGGGAAGCAGGTAGTACGAGGTGAGCGTCGTGAGAACGATTCCCAGGGTGGCTGGTCCAATGCCGCCATACCAGGCGCTCACGATCAGGGCGGCAAATAGTGGCGAATACCCCATATAGCCCACTGCCTGAAGCAGATGAATCGACAACCCGGCCACCGCGACGGCGACAAAAGCCACGACATAGCCACGAATATGTGCCCTTGGGTTGTATTCCATCGCATCGCTCGCGCCCGTGCGATAATTGTATCCGGCTCAGTGCCGCGGCAAGAGCAGCAGCCGCGTGCTATTTCCAACCCTTCCCATTCTTTCGAGTGCCACAGAGCGTGACGTGGATGCCCAGCGCATCAGCCATCGCGGCTTTGGTCAGCATCGCCTTGTCGGCTTCATCAGCACTGTTGGCGTACGCGACCTGGATGTGATTGGCCTTGTGACGGCCCATCATCTGGTCGCGCGTCACGCCATAGGTGACGGCGTGCATGATCGGCCATTGCGGCGTGGTCGAATCCCACCGGCGCTGCGTTTCTTCAATCGGCAGTTCGACTGCTCCGGCCCGGCCCAAGTCCATTTTCAGCTTGCCGTCGTCAACGTAGATGCGACTCCAGACCACCTCCCCCGGTCGGCTGACGCCTTTGATCGTTCCACCGCCGAGTCGGAAATACATCGGCGGCTGGCGTTCGCTGACGGCCCCGGCCCACCCATTGGTCAGATGCGAGGGTGGCACTGATCCGCTAATTTCGAAAACCCAAACATACTCGGGAACTGTGCCGGAGCGGTCCAGATCGCCCCAGCGAAGGTCATGCAGCGTATTTTCAACGGGCTGGCCCATCGCTTTGTGCACGCGATAAGTCATCAACCCATCGAGTCCCGCGCACTCGTCGACTTCGTTGAAATGAGGCAGGGGCTGACCTTCATACAGCACGCGGCTTCCGTCGCGACTCCGCACCGGCGGTCGATCGCCGTCATTGAGCGTTCCCTCGACGAGATCTGAGGCCGGCAGCAAATCCTTCAAACCCTGCTGATATTGAATGCCGATCGCCGCACACCCAAAATCATCCGCCAGTCGCATCGCGGCGATGTACATCTGACATTGCTGGTGAATCTGTCGATCAGTCAAATCTTCCAGCTCACTCGCCCCGGTTTTGAACTTCATCCCGCGCGATTCCATCCAGCGTCGCACGCCGCCGGCTTCCTCGTCGTTCACCTGCGTTGTTTCGAAGTACAGCGCCGACTGGCTCAATCGCTCCTTGTAAACGCCCATCGGATTGAGCAATGAATCGGGGATAATGGCATTAAACATCCCCATGCATCCTTCATCGAAGACGCCGAGGATCGCCTTTTCGTGCTGAAGCTGTTCGGCCAGGGCATGGCCCAGCTTCTTTTCTTTAGTGCCGATCCTGACATCTCTCCACTTGGTGGTATTCGAAGCTTTATGCTTCACATGGCCGTCGCGAAGCCATCTCATCAGGAATTCACGAAAAAAATCGTCGGTGAAGTCTTCGCTCCAGATAGTGGAATATTGCTTGCCGACTTTGGTCAGGGAGCCGTTCAGATTGAGCATGCCGACAAGTCCGGGCCACATGCCCGACCAATTGGCGCACGTCAGAATCGGCCCCTGATGCGCTAGCAGCCCCGGCAGTAAATGATGCGAATACTGCCAGACTGCCTCGGCGACAATGATCGGCGCATGCCGATCGACGCCGGCAAAGACCTGAATGCCTTCCTTCTGCGAGCTGATGAATCCGTGCTTCTCGGATTCCTTGTAAGGATGCACCCGAAGCAGTTCATGGCCCAGATCCGCCACGGCGTCGCGCAGCGCCTGCTCCATCTTCGCCTGTTCGGGCCAGCATTTCTGGTTTGCATCGAGGCGGAGATCGCCATTGGCGACGAGCTGCACTTGACGTTTCTTCAACTTCGGAGCACGACGCGTTTGCGGGATGGCATAGCCGGGCATGGAAGGGCTCTCTTCTTATGGGTATTGTTCCGAACCTTCGCGATTTCAACGAGTTGCTCATCATATCCGACAACGCGGTTGCTCAAAATCCTGAGCCGGGATTGTTCTTCGGGCTGTAGACCGCTTCGATGCGGGTGAATAATGTTTGCGTTCCTAGAAGATTGGGGCAAAGGGAATTACACGGATGGAAAGATCAGGGCGAGTGCATCATACGGCGGTTATCGATCCTACTGCGAGGCTGGCTGAAGGCGTTACGGTCGCGCCGTACGCAATCATTCACGCCGGCGTTGAGATCGGGCCGGGCACGAAAATTCTGGAGCATACCGTTCTTGGTGGCCCGGCGGTGATTGGAAGCAATTGCCGCATCGGGCCGGGTGCATATGTCGGGACGCCGCCGCAGCATCTTCGTTATAAGGAAGACGCCGGCAATCCATCGTATTTGATTATCGGTGACAACGTTACCATTCGCGAAGGGGCGCGCGTTCATCGCGCTACCAAGCCGGGAAAGGAAAACGCCACCCGAATCGGAGACCGCTGTTTCCTGATGGGGGCCATCCACGTGGCACACGACTGCGTGCTTGGCTCGGATGTCATCATGGCAGACGGTGCGCTCCTCGGGGGGCATTGTGCGATTGGATCCCACGCATTTCTAGGCGGCGGCTGCACGCTGCATCAATTCACGCGGGTTGGGCGGTATGCAATTATCTCCGGGAATGAGGCGATCTCGCAGGATGTGCCGCCATTTGCCGCCGCGCGATATGGGCGATTGAAGGGCTACAATGCCATTGCGTGCCGCCGGGCGGGCTTCAGCCGCGAAGCAGTCAACGCGATTCGCGGCAGTTATTACCGAATGCGTCTAAATCGACTTACGGGCGACGCCGTTGCGGCCATTCAGCGCGATTTTCCCGATAGCCGCGAGGCCAATGAGATCGTCGATTTCATCGCGGCCTCAAAGCGAGGAATCCTCCCGTCGCGATGGCGACGGGCAGTCGATGCGGATTTGTCAGAAGTCAACGATGAATAGGCCATGGCGGTTTCGTGAAAGCCTCCTCGCGACACACTCCAGATAAACTTGCCAGAGTAAGCCCCGATTTCGTCGATGTTTGATGCAAAGAACCCTTTGACGATATAGGGGCCATTCAAGACATGCCATTGGCGCGACGGCGCTGGGCGCGGCCCAAAGCGGTCGCGTCTATGGACCGCGCTCGTTGCGGGAGGTAAATTCGTTAGACTTCACCGGCTGGGGAAGATTTTTCGGATGTGCGCGATGCGCGAGGCTCTCGCGGCGCGACATTTTCGCGGCACGAGGAGAACAGCAGCATGCAGGTTTTGAAGTTTGTGAAGCGACATGGCCGCGGCGAGAGGGCCGCGGCCGAGTCGCGTGGGCGCCAGATTGAATCACTCGAGCCGCGAACTTTATTGAACGCCACGCTATCGACGCCCATCACGGCCGTCGGTATTGCGCCCGGTGCCGCCTCGCAAGTGATCAACCTTTCGCAGCACTTCAGCGACCCGACGGTGCCGGGGACTCTGGTGGACGTGACGACGCCGGATGGCGTAATCCCGATCGCGCTGACCGATTCCAAGACGCCGAACACGGTTGCGAATTTCCTGCAATACATCAATAACGGGAGTTACGCCGGTACGATCTTTCACCGGCTAGCGGCTGGCTTTGCGCTCCAGGCTGGCGGATTTACGACCACTGGCTCGGCAATCCCCGTCGGCTCGGCCATCACAAGCGAGTCCGGGGCGTCCAACGTCACCGACACGGTTGCAATGGCTCTCACTAGCGCCGGCCCTAACAGCGCTACCAGCCAATGGTTCGTCAACCTTGCCAACAATGACGGTAGCGGGACAAATCCGAACCTGAACAACACGTCGGATAACGGCCCGTTCACCGTCTTCGGAAACGTTGTTTACGGCGGCGTGGGCGTCGTGAACACGATCGCCGCAAGCGCAGTGATTGACGGATCATCCGTCAACAGCGCATGGAACACGCTTCCCGTGCTCAATTCCGCCAACGGCGCTATTCCGAGCAACGAAATAACGACGAACTACTCGATCGTTCCCGCGCTGACTTACACCGTAACGAGTGATAACCCGACATTGGTAACCCCCAGCGTCAGCGGGTCGAGCCTGACCCTTGCATTCGGCTCCGGCAGCGGCAGTACGCAGGTGCATGTGACGGCTACTGATGCCGGCGGAAACACGACTTCAACCAGCTTTACGGTGGGCGTCGGGCTTCAAACTGTCACGGTTGGCGCCGGTGGCGTCGAGCAGGTGCAGTTCCGCGATGCCAATAAGACTCTGGGTCACCTCGCGATTACCGGCAAGGGCACGGCCACCGTGACGTTCCTTGGGCCTGATCTGAATACCTCCGATAAAAACAGCGGTATTGTCACAGTGACTGGCGTGGCGAGCACCATCAACGTCTCAACGACCGGAACGAACGCCACCAGCGTGCTCACGATCTGGAGCACGGGTAGAAAGCCCGTGCATATCAGCAGCATCAGCACCACGGCCGCGCTTTCGATGTTGAATGCCAGCAGCGTCGCTCTTGATGGCAATCTGAGTTGTACTGGCGCGATCAGCACCGTGCTGCTCCGCAGCATGAATAACGGCACGATGACCATTGGCGCCGGTGCGAAACCGACGATCCGCATCGGCTCAGCCGACAGCATGAGCATCCAGTCGTATATCGCCATCAACAAGCTGATCGTCGGCGCATGGTCCGGATCGGGGACGTGGAATGTCGGCTCGGTCGATACAACACGGATTAGTGGTTCATTCTCCGGCAATATCAACGCAACAAAACTGAAGAAGTTTTCAGCCGGCGCCATTACTGGCGGGACGTGGAATATCACAGGCGATACGACCTCGCTTAAGGCCCAGTCGATTACGGGTCTCACGGCCAATCTGGCGACTGTGGGTAAGCTTGTTGTCAACGGATCGATCAGCAACTCAACCGTGAATGCAACCGGCGACGTCAATTCCTTCGCGGCTCGCAGTATGAGCGGCAGCAATCTCTATGTTGCCACGGCCGGATTCTCCTCGGGATTGCCCACGGCAGCTTCCGAATTTGTGACAAGTCACATTGTAAAGTCGCTACGTGTTTCGCAGTTTGCCAACAGCAACATCGCCGCCCAGCGGCTTGGTATTATTTCGCTTGGAACCGCTCAGACTGATAACGGCGGAAGCGCGTTCGGCATCGGCACGCAACGAATCACGAGCCTCACGGTTAAAGCTGGCGGAAAGACGCTTCGCCTGAAGAATGTGAAGACGGCAGCCGCCGTATCAAACGCAGTTGCCAAACAGAAAGTGACTTTGAAAGATTTGGCCATCGAGATTCTTTAGTAACATCACACCGATGAGCTCGCGGCGGCGGGCCTTGGCGATTGGGAGAGAAACATCCATGTCCTTGCAGCACGTTTTCGGCTCGCGTCGCACGCAACGGCGCGCTCGCCCGGGCATTCCCGTTCGAAGCATTGTTGAGGGCCTCGAGTCGCGCACGATGTTCAACGTGACGCAGACTGCGGCGGTCAGTCCGGTACAGCTCGCGCCGGGAACTTCCAGCACCGCGATCGATCTAAGTCAGCATTTTGCCGATCCATTGGTTACGGGCAGCGCCGTGGTGATCGAGACCTCGCAAGGGAACATCGCGCTCAATCTGCTCGACACAACGACGCCGAAAACGGTCGCCAATTTCCTTTCTTATGCGAACGCAGGTTCGTACGCCGACACGGTGATCCAGCGCGCCGTCCCTGGTTTCATTCTTCAAGGCGGTGGTTTCACCTCGGATCAAAATCATATTCCGACCACAACCCCCATACCGAATGAGTTTTCGGTAAGCAACACCGTGGGAACGATTGCGATGGCGCTGAGCACGGATCCCAATACCCACGTTGCTGATCCGGCTAGCGCGACCAGCGACTGGTTCATCAACGACGGCAACAACGCCGCGACGCTTGATCCGCAGAAATTCACGGTCTTCGGCAACGTGCTGTATGACGGCATGCAGGTTGTGAACGATATCGAGGCGGACGCGAAGGGATCGGTCTCACCGACGTTTGTTCCCTCGGCCGGTGATCCTCCCGACGGCGTCCTGCCGCTGGCGCCCGGTTACAACATCGGTAGCCCGATTCTTCCAACGAACTATGTCATGACGAACACGATCGTGCAGGTCATCCCCGTGTCGTTCGCTGTCACCAGCGACAACACGGCGCTGGTAAACGGAAGTATCAGCGGCACTGATCTTACCGTCGTCGCCGGCACTGGAACGGGGCTGGCGCATCTGACGATTACCGCGACCGATTTGGGCAACAATTCGGTTCAAGAGGTGGTGACTGTCCAGGTTGGGGCGACTCAAGTGACGCTCGGCAACGGCGCCGCACGCTCGGTCAGCTTCACCGATCCGGATGGCACGCACAGCCTGATTACCTATACCGGCGCCGGCTTGGCGACGATTTCGTTCACCGGGCTGAACCTCGGCACCACAGGTAGCGCGACGGCAAAGAGCCTGAGCGGCTCGCCACTGGCCGTGACAATTTCCACGACTGGAACCTCTGCTTCCAATAGCGCCCTTACCATCACTGGCAAGGGTGGCGCCAACAATATGGTGGACATCGCCGGCATCAAGCTCGACGGCTCGATGCGCTCGATTACTGGCCGTAATACCAATCTCACCGCGGATCTCACCGCCGTTTCAGGTTCAATCGGAACGTTAACGCTTGGCACCATCACCAGCGCGAATATCAATCTCGGTTCGGGCGCGCCAATTCGCTTCACCGTTGGCTCAATGAATACCGCAAGCATCATTGACAAGGGCGCGATCACGTCGCTGACAGCCAATTCATGGACGGGCGGCGGTCTTGTCTTCGGCACGGCCCTCGGTCAGCTTCGAATCAAGGGCGCATTCGTTGGCAGCGTCGAAGGAAAGTCGCTGAGCAGCTTCACGGCTGGTTCCATCGGCGCTGGAGATTGGGCCATCACCGGCGCGGTGGGCTCGATTACCGCAAAGGGCATTGACTCGTGGCGTGCCAACCTCGGGACACTCGGCCGCTTGATGGACTTGGGTGCGATGACCTCGTCGAAGCTCAACACGACGGGCAACATCGCGTCAATCACCGCCGCGAGCATGACCGGTTCGACAATCTTTGCCGGTGTTGCGGCCGGTGCTTTCCCGTCGAGCAATTCCGATTTCTCCAGCATGGCGACGATCGGATCGCTATCGTTGAAGGGCACATTTGCCAACTCGTTCATTGCATCCGCTCACTTCACATCGCTGTCCTTCGGCCCGATTACGTTTGCAAACAACGGATCGCCGTTCGGCGTCGCAGCGTTGTCCATTAAGCAGCTAAAGCTCACGTTCGGTCGCAGGAAAGTCACGCTACGCAACGTTGTTTCCGCAACCCAGGTGACTAACGTCTTCGCCGCGCTCGGCGTCGCTCCCGAGGACCTGACGTTTCGAATCCTCTGATCCGGAACCGTTCGCATGCCGAGGATCGTCGAATACCCGGAGCTGCTTGACGCAATGCACGGACTCCAATTGCGATCGCTCTATTACAACAGCGGCGCATTCGGATTCGAGAGCGGCATCGACGCTCGATCAATCGGCTGGATTTGCGATGAGGATTCCTCACTTCGGCCCGAGGCACGGCAGCTGGCTCGATTGATTCCGAGGCCCGCCGAGCAGGAACTGGCCCATCGCCTGACGCGGGCAGTCGCCGAGGTTCTTCCCGCTCCGGTTTGGATCATGCCCAAGAGCCATTGGGCATTCGAACTCGATTTTGGCAGCCGGGCATGGATGCCGCAGGCTCTGGCGCAAATTGGAGTTGATGCCAGCGGCCTCGCATCGCGTACCACCGGCGATGCGATCGAGTTCGGTCCGTCAGATATTCCGCTGTTTTCAGGTTTCGTCCAGCAACTGCTGACGAACCTTGCCGGCAGTGATTTTGCCGTGGCGTTTCCAAGTCGGCCCGTCATCGGTACGCTGCACCATCACAAGCAGATATGGTGGACGACCACCGATCTGAATCTGCTGAATTCGCTCGAACAACTCGCCGCCTGATTTCGGGTATAAGTAACCTGACAGCACAATCGCAACCTATTCGCGAGGGAACTCCATGCAATTAAATAAGTGGCTCGGCGTCGCACTCTCCCTTTCTCTCCTGAGCGGCGTCGTCTCGGCGCAGAAGACGGGTGAAGCCAACAAGCACGAAGAGGCCGTCTACACCGACCCTGCCAATGCCGGCCCGGATTTCGCCGACCAGGGTGAATATGTTTCTGACGGTGCCAGCAAGTGGGGCGTTCAGGTCATCGCGCTGGGCGACGGCGAATTCGAGCCGGTCGTTCTGAAGGGCGGTCTTCCCGGCGCCGGCTGGGACGGCACAAGCCGGGTCGAACTCAAAGCGCATCGTGCGGGCGACAAGGTCGTTATCACCGCATCAGATGGCTTCGAAGGATCAATCGCTTCCGGCGCGATGTCACTGAAGACACCGGACGGCGGGGTATCGCTAAAAAAGATTATGCGTGAAAGCCCCCGGGCCGGCGCTAAGCCGCCCGAAGGCGCAACGGTGCTGTTCGATGGAACGAACGCCGATGCCTGGCAAAAGGGTCAGATGGATGAGCAGCACCGGCTTAAGTGGGGCACCAAAAGCAAGCAGAAGTATCAGGACTTTACGCTGCACGTGGAATTCCTGCAGCCGTTCAAGCCCTTCGCGCGCGATCAGGAGCGCGGCAACAGTGGCATCTATATTCAGGACCGCTACGAGGTGCAGATCCTCGACACCTTCGGTCACATAGCGGAATTCAACGGCAGCGGGTCGATGTATCGGCAACACTCGCCGATTCTGAACATGTGCTACCCGCCGTTGCAATGGCAGACATACGACATCGACTTTCATGCTGCCAAATTCGATGACTCAGGCAAGAAAGTGAAGAACGCCGAGATTACCGTCAATCAGAACGGTGTCGTCGTACAGGATCACTACAGCATCACCGCCAAGACCGGCGCCGGAGCAAAAGAAGGACCCGCGGCCGGGCCGATTCAGCTCCAGGGCCATAACAATCCAGTGGTGTTCCGGAATGTCTGGATAATCGCCAAGTAAATCAGCGGCCGATCATCGCATGCAGCATCAGGCTCCAGGCTTCATATTTCGTGGGAGCCGCCGCGAGTGCCTTAATCGCGTGCTTGCATGCCACGCCGTAGTTGCGATTGAGCATTGCCCGCCGGCCCCACGCTCGCAGTTGTTCGTATCGCGGCAGCGGTTGCGTCGGCATGAATCGCCAGTCCGGCGATAAATGCTTACGACGCCGTTGGTGTGCGTCGGCCAGCAATCGCTCGACGCGCCGCGCCTGTAGCTCGATCTTCGTGTGATTCACGCTCGAAAAATGCTGGCGATAGCGCAGCAGGGGCACATCGCAGTTGGCCAGTTTGCCGACTTCGGCCAGACGCAGGAATAGATCAATATCTTCCGACCACTGATACTCCGGCCGATATCCGCCGACACGGATCAGAGCGTCTTTGCGGATAATCGCCGTCGGATGAAACAGCGCCCAGCCGTTTCCGCGAAGCAAGTCGGCTTCGATCTGGGCATGCGACATCTTTACGTCGATCTCCCACAGCGGCGAGTCGTACGGATCGACAAGCAGCACTTTCGACCCCATCGCCACGACATTCGGATGGGCATCCATGAATCGAACCTGCTCGGCGAGGCGCTGGGGAAGGGAAATATCGTCAGCATCCATGCGAGCAACCAGTTCGCCGCGGGCGGAACGAATGCCGGCATTCAACGCCTCGACGATGCCACCGTGCGGAACATGCAGCGGTCGCACGCGTCCGTCGCGGCATGCGAGCTCGGCAAGTTGAGCCGGAGTACGATCGGTTGAGCCGTCATCTACGACGATGCATTCAAAATCGGTGAAGCTCTGCCGCAGCATGCTCTCGACGGAGGGGATCAAATATCGCTGTGCGTTATAAGCGGGAATGAGAATCGAAACGCGCGGATGTTCCGAATGCCGTCGCGGGCGCGCGGTCTGCTCAGGTTGAGCGGGAACCACGCTCGGCAGTTCTTCCGAAGTGCTCATACGTCGTGAAACGGTTGAGCTACTCGCTCCGGACATGGCTGTTCGCGAGGCGCTGCTAAGGATGCTCAATACATCTGCCTGAATGCTGACGCCATCCATGGATTCTTCCGCTCCCTGTCGAAGCTGTCCTCAAAGACAGTTTCTGATAGAGATATACCCCACTTTCGGCTCTGAGGCGCTGCATTCGACAACAGCCTATAACGCCGCAAGTACCCCAGGTTTCCACTGGCGGGGTTTCTGCCCGCATGTCCCATAAAATCAAGTCTGGCGTTTAACCAAGGCGGCATTGGACGTTACAATCCGCGGCCATGAAATCATACGAGGTCATCCGACAGGCGGTGGACGAGCCGGGTGTAAAGGCTGTCGCCGCGGCTTTGAAAGTTTCGCCGGCCCTGGTCTACAAGTGGTGTGAGCCCGCTGCCGAGCGCGAAGACCCTGACCAAAGCGGCGCCAAGAACCCGCTGGATCGCGTCCGCGAGATGTACGAGCTCACCAAAGACATCCGCCTGATCCGCTGGCTTTGCAATTCAGCCGGAGGCTTCTACGTCGCCAACCCCATCCCCGAGCTGCGCAAATCGCTTGACGAAACCATCTTTGGCGAGACTCGCGCGATGGTCCGCGATTTCAGCGAACTGCTCGATGAGATCACTGAGTCCATTGAAGACGACTCAAAGATCGATCAGGAAGAAGCCGACCAGATTCGTCAGAAGTGGGAGGATCTAAAGGCGATTCTCGAACGCTTCGTGATCAGTTGCGAGAAGGGGCACTACGGCGGCAAGAAGTAACGCTCAAGCCGCCTGCGTGGTTGGTGGTGTCGCGTCAGCGGCGGCTGATTCGCGCTGGCGGTCGTATCCGTCAACGCGTCGTACCAGTTCCACCAACGACGCGACGTCATTCTGAATCGCGTCCAGCGCCTCGCCGGCGCGAATCTTCTTCTCAACGACACCCGCTCGCTCCGTGAGCGTTGGAAATCCATATCCACCGGCGGCGCCGCGAAGCTGATGCACGGCTGTCTGCAAATTCTCGATGTCCTGCTGTCGAAGCAGCGACTGAAGCAGCGCCACCCGATCGGGCAGTCGTGAGACAAACCGCGCCAGCAGTTTCTGCACCGACGGCTCTTGCTGCATCGTGCTTGTCAGTGGCGAAACTTCTTCCACCTCCGGCGCCGGCTGCTCCACCTCGCCGGGCATAGCAGCTTCCGGTATCGGCGCCTTCAGCGGCGCCTTGCCGGCCGGCAGGAATCGCCGCAACGTCGCCAGCAATTGCGAACGCGAGATCGGCTTCGACAAATACTCCGTGCACCCCGCCTGCAAGCAGCGGGCGCGATCCTCGGTCATGGCGTTTGCCGTCAGCGCGATGATCGGCATGCGAAGCCCCGCGGCGCGCATTTCGCGCGCGGCCGCGTAACCGTCCATCTCGGGCATCTGCATGTCCAGAAGCACCAGGTCAAACGGTCCGGCCTTCGACGCATCAACGGCAAGCTTGCCGTTGGCGGCCAGCGTTACTTCAAGGCCCGCCGCGTTGAGATACGACGAGACCAGCTCGCGGTTATCCTCCCCGTCCTCAGCCAGCAGGACGCGGCCTACCAGGTACATATCCGGCCCGATTTTCGACACTTCGTCAGCGCCGGTCGGGAGCTGATCAACGGTCAACTTCTCCAGCAGCGGCACGCCCAAACGCGGGCCGCCGTCAACTCGGAAAGTGAACGTCGTTCCGACGCCCACATCGGATTTGCAGTCGATGTCGCCGCCGAGCAGGCGCGCGAGCCGGCGGCTGATCGTCAGCCCGAGCCCCGTTCCACCGAACCGCCGCGTCATTGACGCATCGGCCTGGGTGAACGGCTCAAACAGCTTGGCCAATTGCTCGGCAGTCATGCCGATGCCAGTGTCGGTGATCTCAAATCGAATTTGGTGAGAGAAATACGAGATTTCGCGAATCACGCGAATGCGAATTTCGCCGCTCTCGGTGAATTTGATTGCGTTCCCAATCAAATTCAAAAGCACCTGCTTGGTGCGCAGCGGATCCGTCTGCACCCGGCAGGGCAGAACCGCATCAAACTCCACCTCAAACCGCAAACCCTTTTTCTTCGCTCCCGGCCGCGTGAGCGCGATCACATCCGCAAGCAGTTGCGGCAGGTTGCAATCGATCTTCTCGACGGCCAGCTTCTGTGCCTCAATCTTCGAGATATCGAGAATGTCGTTGAGAATCGCCAGGAGATGCTCGCCATTGCGGCGGATCGTCGACACGCAGTTCATGCGGTCTTCTTCGGGCAGCGCCCGATTCATCAGCATCTCGGCATAACCCAGAATTGCGTTCATCGGCGTGCGAATCTCATGGCTGGTGTTCGCCAGGAACGCGCTCTTGGCCATGTTGGCCAGTTCCGCTTCCTGTCGAATACGATTCACCGCTTCGTCGGCTTGTTTCTGAACGTCAATATTGTCCTGCGCGACGACCACGCGTGTCGGCCCGTTGCCTGGAAACCGGGTGACGCGAACGAGGAAGTGGCGCTTAACCTCTCCGACTTGAACACATCGCTCAGTCGTGAATTCCGTTCGCCTGCGATCGCTCACTTCGCGAATGCCACTGGCAACCGCCGCCGCCTCAAGATCGCGGCCGGTGCCGGCGCGCTGGTCGTGGTGCGCCAGATAGTTGGACCCTTCGGGGATACGATCATTCGTCGGGCCGCCGCCGATTCCAAATTCACGCCACGCGCGATTGACGGCGATCACGATGCCGCGTTCGTCGAGGATCGCGATGTGGGTCGGGAGGGCGTCCACCGTTGACCGAGCAAACTGCTCACTCTCGCGCATCAACTTTTCGGCCAGGCGATGCCTTCGCAGAAATCGGCGCAGAAAAATCGCCATCATCTGCAGGAGGCCTAGTTCAACGAGAATGATCGACGACAGCGCCGCTTTACCCTGGCCCGCCAGATCAGAGTTGTAGAGGATGTACGTGGAGCCTGGCAGAATCACGGCGAACGCCGCGATCAGCGTAAGGAAAGGTCGTGATGAAACGCGCTTCTCCCGCCGGCTCATTTCCCCGAATCCTTTGGTGCTCGAACCATTCAGACACGCCACGCGCTCAATTTGCGGCAGTCCACACCAAGACATATCGGATTACAGACCGGATCAAATTATCCTCCGAAGGATTCTTGCGTAGTCTCACGGCCGATAATGAGATTGATCACCAAGACTTGAAAAGCTGTGGCGCATATTCCGCCAAATAACGTCGCCAGTTGATCCACGTGTGGGCGGCCGGTGATCGTTATCGGCTTCTTGCGCAAGAGTCTACAGATTGGGCGAAAGGTTAAGTGCAATGTCCCGCGTGAACGCGGGAATCGCGATCGAAAGCTTCCCCTCGCTAGGCTGAACTTTCGATTTCGAGATAATCTTCCCACTTCGCGTATCCCACCACGCCGCCAGCAAGGGCGCGTTGCCGGTGGTCGGCACAACGATCGCAGCGTCCTTATATTCTCGCGGCGCTTGCCCGGTCGCGTCGTCGCCGCAGTTGGAATTCCGATCGTTCACCCAGGCGATCGTCTGACCGGTGGATGCATCGCGCAGCGCCAGAACGCGCAGGCCCGTATACCGCCCGGCGATGCCGCTGATCAGCGTGATCGACTCGATGCCGAGCGTGTCACCATCAGAAACCCAGAGTGAAATCGTTCGCCGCCCCGGCGGTAACACGATGCCATACGCTTTCTGAACGGTCGCGCGGTAAACGTCTTTCCGGTCGGCTAGCGGATGAGAGTCCTTCACGTCCGCCGAGCCCGGCGCTGCATTGAAACTCCACTCCGCCATCGGTTCGTGATCCACGTCCACCCGCAGCGTGGCGCGATCAATCACATGTGCGATCCGAAACAGCACGGGCGTCGGGTGATCCACCGTCAGATTGATATCCACCCGCGAAGCAACGCCGTCCTTATCCGGCCCGGCCAGCAGGCCCGGTATCTCCGCCGACGTCGTGCCATCCTTGCGGATATCGACGGGCCCATGATTGCGACGGCTCGAACTCGCTCCGCAGTAAATCGTTCGATCCACGATTTGTGCGGGCCCGTCGTCCTTGAACTCCGGCATCGGCACGTCGATCGGCTGGAAGCGCGACTTGGGCCAGTCAATCGTTTTCACAAACGCCGCGAACCCGGCGAACTGCTTCCACTGATCCCGCGGGGCGACGTAGTTGTCCCACCACCAATACATCCCGCTTCCCGCGGCGCCGGAGAACGCCGCCGCCCACAGTCCATTATGCAGATTGGTGCCGGTATTGGCCGGGTCGTGCTGCTTGTCGTTGTCGCGCCAGCAGATCCCCAGCTCGCCAATGAGTGTCGGCTTGTTGAATTTCCAATCACGCCGCACCGCGGAAGTGATACTGGGGGTGCGATCGTACATCGCGGGGAGCAGCGTTTCGTGATCGCCGTAGATATGGCTCTGTGTCAGGTCGATCTCCGGGCAGTTCCAAACCGCCGCCTCGCCCGCGCCCGAAAAGGATGTAGTGACGAGCCGGCCGTACGGATCGTGCTGCTTGAGATACACCGCCATTTCACAGGTCCAGTCGGCGGCAATCGCGCCGCCTGCCAGGTCCTGCTCGTTCCAGAACTCCCAGAACGCGAGGTTGCTGTACGACCCATACCGCGCGATCAGGTAACGTAATTGGCGTTTGTAGTAATCCCGAGCAATGCCCGGCGAAAACGCATCCGCCGGCTGTGTGGCCGGTCCACCATTCGCGGTGTTATACGGATTGACGTTCCACTTTCCCTCGCCAAAAAAACCGCCGGCGGTAAGTTGCCCATATGTCCCCAACGCGGCCATGCAGCGGATGCCGTGACGCTCGGCCGTCTCGAGCACCGCATCATAATACGCGGCGTTCTCCAGATCGTATTTGCCGATCCCGGTCTTGTTCGATTCCAGTGCCCGATTGCTCAGCCAGAGCCGGGCAAAGTTTCCGCCGACACTCTGCAGCTTGGCAAAATCGGTCTCGTAGGTCTTCAAATCTCCCCAGCAGATATTCAGCCCGACCATGAAGAACGGTGAGCCGTCGTCGAACTGAAAGTAGCGCGGGTTGTCAGCGACGCGTCGTACGAATCCCGGATTGCTCGATGGGGCCACGTCAAATTTCACTACATCTGACTGCCCCGAATCATCCTTCGACTTCGCGACTACTCGCATTATCCACGTTCCAGCCGCGGCCGGACAAAACCGCACCGCCCAATGCGCCTGGCCCACGGGCGTCATTCGATCGCGCCGACCCTCCGCGTGATGCTCAAACGCAAGCGTCCAAAACCCCGGCACGCGGAGCTTCTGCCCATCCGGCCCTACAAACTCCGCATCCACCGCCAACTCATCCGGGTCAAACGGGTTGTCAAATGTCTTTTCAACGTTGACCGTCCACTCCATCCGACCGAATTTAGCTGGTTGCGTACTTGCCGGCCGCTCGAGAACCTTCACGCCGATCGCCCCTTGCGCGACGATCTGCATCGCCGCGATCAGAACGCACACACAGATAGATAGTCCATAGGCGGACACACAAACCTCACGAAAATACCCGGCAGGGGAGGATATCACTGCCCCGAGGTCACGGATGCTCATTTACTTTGCCGGTTTTGTCGCCGGGCCCAGCGGACGCCATTGAATGTTTTTGAGGGCGGCGGAGCTTTGATATGAAGCGATGCCGAGCGGCTTGCTCAGCTCGACCTCAAAGCGAATGCCGATCTTCTTGTCTTTGGTATTCACATTGACGATTTGCTCATCGTCAATCCAGGCGCTGAGATGCTCGGGTTCGACCCGCATCCGGATGTGATACCACTGCTTGTTCTTGAACTCGTGCAGCTTTGTCGTTTCGTTATTGGCCGCGTCGTTGTCGTCGAGGTTGGAGATGCCGCAGAGGGCGCCGCCCCAGCCGCCGATGATGAGAGAACAGTTGGCTTTATCGACAGGGATAGTAAGGCCGCAGAAGAAATCGCTGCCGTCAACGCGCTGGGCTTCGAGCTCGATCTCATAGTTCATGTGCATCGGCGGCTCGCCGCTCCAGGTGATGCCGGTGAGGGGTTCGCCGTGATTGAGAACGATGGCTCCGTTCTCGACCGTGGATTCACCCTGGCCCCCGAATTCGGTCGACTTCCATTTTCCGAGGGATTTTCCGTCAAACAGCGATTGCCACGCAGCGCCGTCTGCCGGCTTGGCTTCAGGTTTATCGGCGCCGATGCAGAGCATTGAGAGCGCGAGCAGGGCAACCAGAATCCCACTGACAGGCAAGCGACGCATGATGAGCTCCTCCTTTAAATCCCAAGTCATTACGCATCGTATCGCGCCGTTGTTGACCGGATAGAGCCGAAGCCAGGGCGGGCGCGGCGATGGCGGTCCATCGATTTATATCAAGAGCGTGTCTGATTCCAGCCAGCCTGGGTAGTGTCTTAATTTGAGTTTTCCCGACACATCGGCTTCCCCACGCGGGCGCTTTTCCATGCGCGCGCGGTAGAATGCCCGGGGCAGAAAACCTTCTAAGATAAATCGGAGCGAAGATGGCTACACAAGACCGCCTGCCGCGAACGTGCCAGATTTGCGGTGGTAGCGAACTGTTTTCGCGGACAGTCGCTGATTTGTACGGGCCGAATGTGCTAAAGGGCCTTGGTTCGCTCCTCCGTTCACGAAAACTTGTCGTCCTAATCTGCGCTGGTTGTGGCCACATAGATTTCTTCGCCGACGAAGCAGCACTGGAAAAGCTCAGATCCAGCGATCGGACGGGCTGGCAGAAGCACTAATCAGATATCTATTTACATAAATTTGAATGAATTTAAGACACTACCCCAGCCTGAAGTATGTACACCTGCTTCTTGCTGATTTGAGTGAGTCGGCTCCAGAACGAATCTGGAGGAAAGCAATCACGACATTCCCCGCAGCGCGGGCATTGGGACTTATCGTATCAGTGGCAAGCATGGTTCTAACCAATTTCCGATCAAATCCCCCGCCCCGAAACCGCAATCGCAATCCCACCCACAATCCCCGCAACGCCCACCACTCTGGCGACCCAATTCCCCCACGGCAGTAGTTTTTCCATCGCGATCACGAGCGCGACGGCAACCATCAGCGGAATATTCATAATACCGAGGATCAGTTCCATCACCATCAGCGATGCACAACAGACGGCGCAAGCCGCTCCGTGACACAGGCCTAGTCGAATGGCTCCCAATCGCCCGCCTTGCAAATGGCCGGCGATCAGCAGCAGCGGATCGCGGCAGTGCTTCAGGCAGGCAGTCTTCCAGCCAGTGAATTGATAGATTCCGCAAACGATCAGGGTGATGCCGCTGAGGATTGGAACCGCACGGGAAAGCGAATCCCATTTCATCGTCGCGTCGGCGGCGAGCAAGCCGATCGCGTACGCGATGGCGCCGAAGAGCGTCCACACGGCAAAATAACCCGCGGCCAGCAGGGCCGTCGACTGGTTCGCGTGTAAATCGCGCCGAAACATCACCGCCCGGCGATAGATCAGCAGGATCGGCAGGCTCGATGGAAGCATCATCGCAATCATCATCGTCGTCCACATGCCGAGGAACATCGCGGCCATCGCGACGCGTTTGCCGGGCATGTCCATCCACATGCACGACATCGTCCACCCGCCGGGCATGTGCATGGGATGATCGTCGGGCATGAGCCGGCAGGAATACCAGACGCCCGCGACGGTGGCGGCGAACACCGCGATGCCCGCCGCCCACACCCCGCGCTCGCCGCCCGCCTTGGGAAGGGGCGTTTTCCGCGCGACATCTTCAGCGCCGTGATGGGCGTGGAGGATCGACATGAGAGTTCAAAACGCGAGCTACTGAATCACGCCCGTCGGCGTGTATTCCAGTTCCGCCAGGCACGCGTGCACGCCGGTGTGGGCGAAGTTGATTGCCCCGCCGCTCTTCAGCTGCTTGGCCACCGCGATGTCGCAGTGGAGGTACTCGATGCCCTCATCGAGCTGCACGCGTGCAGGAACCATGCGATTGGTGACGGGGTTCACGATCGGCGCCACGTCCACCTCGGCGTCACCGGCCGAGCACTTCACCTGGCGCTTGGCCAGGTCAAATTCAAACTTCACCGGCGTAAACTTCGGTGGCAGAAAGTTTGTGATCAGGCTCGCGACTACCTGGAACCACGGGCCGCCCTGCGAGCCGCTGAGGATCGCCAGCAGCGCCTCGCGCTGCTCGGCGGTTGTCTTGTCGTCAATGTAGAGCTGCAGCGTGCCGTTCCCCTCGTGCAGCGGCCCGGGAAAGTGAAATGCAAACGCCACGTTCACGTTGTCCAAGCTCGTCTTTTCGTAATAGCCCGACACGATGTGCATGGCGTTGAACCCCTCGCAGTAATGCCTCGTGGGCGGCGCCCAGAAATCGCACGGGCACCCCGGATCGCAGGAACAGTTCTTGTTGTATTGAACCTTCAATCGCCAGGCAGCCGGCATAAGAACTCCTTCCAATTCGAAGAGAAATTGTACCGACCCCGCTTAAAGGCAACAGTTTTTTATTCCGGGATTTCCCAGATCTAACTCCACCGACGACCGTTACGGTGATTTTGTGCAGGATATCGACGCTTCTTGTTACACGCCCACGGTTTTCCTGGTTCACGACTGGAATCAAGAAGTGCCCGCTTACTGCGAGCGCGGCTCCTGGTTGCGATGAGGATCCAAGCTCTTTTTTCTTTTGCGATCTCTGCGCCCCGCGTGAGATCCTGGTTTACGCGTTGATCAGTCTTGCGACTTCCTGGCAATCCTTGTCTCCGCGACCGCTCAGGTTGATGACGACGATCTTGTCGTTGCTGAGAGTCGGGGCGAGCTTGGCTACCTGCGCGATCGCATGGGCCGATTCGAGCGCGGGGAGGATGCCTTCAAGTCGAGCGAGAAGCTGAAACGCGTCGAGCGCCTCGGCGTCGGTGATGCTGTGATATTGCACGCGGCCGGTATCTTTCCAATAGGCGTGCTCGGGACCCACGCCAGGGTAATCGAGGCCGGCACTCACCGAGTGTACGTCGGCAGTTTGGCCGTCTTCGTCCTGCAGCACGTATGACAGCGATCCGTGCAGCACGCCCGGCTTGCCCGCCGACAGCGACGCCGCATGTTGGCCGAGAGCGGTGCCGCGTCCACCGGCTTCGACGCCGATCAGCTTCACGGATTTGTCCTCCGCGAACGGTGCGAAAATTCCCGCGGCGTTGGACCCACCACCAACAGACGCGACGACGTAATCCGGTAATCGCTTTTCAAGTTCCAGACACTGTTCGCGCGTCTCGCGCCCGATCATCGACTGAAAGTCTCGGACGATCATCGGAAACGGATGTGGGCCGACGACCGAGCCGATGATATAATGCGTGTGATCGACAGACCCCATCCAGTCGCGCATCGCTTCGTTGGTGGCATCCTTCAGCGTTTTGCTGCCGCTGGTGACCTCAATGACTTTCGCGCCCATCAATTTCATGCGGAAGACATTCAAACTCTGCCGGCGAATATCCTCAGCGCCCATGTAAACGTCGCACTTGAGGCCGAAGAGGGCGGCCGCGGTCGCGGTGGCCACGCCGTGCTGGCCGGCGCCGGTCTCGGCGATCACGCGCTTCTTCCCCATGCGCAGCGTGAGCAGCGCCTGGCCGATCGTGTTGTTAATCTTGTGAGCGCCGGTGTGATTGAGATCTTCGCGCTTCAGGTAGATTTTCGCGCCGCCGAGCTTTTCCGTCAGACGCCTGGCGAAATAGAATCGACTGGGTCGGCCGACAAAGTCATGCAGGTAGCCGTCGAATTCTTTCTGGAAAGCCGGGTCCTTTTGGGCTTTGCGATATTCGGCTTCAAGTTGGCGGAGGGCCAAAACAAGCGTTTCGGGAACAAAGACTCCGCCGAACTGGCCAAAATGGCCGCTGGCGTCGGGTAAAGTGGGAGTTAATACGGCGGCGGTCATGGAAACGATGTTAGTCGTCACCGTCGAGGCCAGCAACCGCGATCCGGAAACACCATTTCATGCCCCAGAACTCCGTAGATGAACTTTTTCAGCGAGCCAAGGAGCGGCATCGTGCTCGCGATTTGACCGGCGCGGAAGCCATTTATCAGCAGATTCTGGCGATCAATCCGGCGCATTCGGTTGCGCTGAATCTAACCGGCGTGCTCAACGCATCGCGCGGTGAGCTGAGCGAGGCAATTGGCTATTTTCGTGATGCGATTCAATCGCAGCCCTACTACGCCGAAGCGCACTTCAACCTGGGAAAGGCTCTGCAGGACGCGGAGCGATTCGTCGAAGCCGCCGAGGCGTATCGCCAGGCGGCGGCGTGCCGTCCCGGATACGCCAAGGCGCTGGATAATCTCGGCGTTGTCCTTCAGAAACTCGGACAACTGGAGCAGGCGCTACTCGCATACGAAAGCGCGATGCGCGCGCAAGCCCAGTTTCCGGAGACGCACTTCAATCGCGGAACGTTGCTCGAGCAGTTGATGCGCGTGCCGGAAGCAATCGCCGCATATCGCACGGCGGTATTGCAGAAGCCCGAATACGCTGATGCGCTGATCAACCTTGGCAATGCGCTTCAGAAGATGGGGCAGTTCGATGAGGCGATTCAAACCCTCGAACTGGCGCTGACCCTTAAGCCCCGATCGGCAACCGCGGTCAATGCACTGGCCAATGCCTTGAAGGAAACGGGCCGAATGGATGAGGCGATGGGCTGCTATCGCCGGGTTGTGGAGCTTGGCGGCAATCACTGGGCGGTGGGGAACTACCTCTATTCGTCTCACTTCCATCCCTCGTGGGATGCGCGGCGGATCCGTGTCGAGCATGATGAGTGGAATGAGCGATTCGCCGCGCCGCTCATGCCAGTGCCGACGCCGCATTTGAGAACCAGCAATCGGCTGCGAGTCGGATTCGTCTCGCCGGACCTGCACGAGCATCCGGTGGGGCGATTCATGCTGCCGTTGGCGGAGAATCTTGACCGATCCAGATTTGAGATTTCGTATTTCAGCGATTCTCCGCTGGCCGACAGCATCGCCTCGGGCATTAGAGCGTCGGCCGATCACTGGCACGAAACTTCGCGACTGACTGATACTGAACTGGCAGAACGTGTGCGCGCGGAAAAGCTCGACGTTCTGATCGATCTGACGATGCATATGCAGGGCAGCCGCCTGCTGACCTTCGCGAGAAAACCAGCGCCACTCCAGATCACGTATCTCGCGTATTGCTCAACCACCGGGCTGACGGCGATCGACTATCGAATCAGCGATCCGTACCTCGATCCGATCGGAATGGATGAATCGGTTTATTCTGAGAAGACGCTCCGGCTGCCGCATACCTACTGGTGCTATCGACCGCCAGGTGACGCGATGCAGATCGCCCAGAAGCAGACGGATCAAATCGTCTTTGGATGTCTCAACAACTATTGCAAAGTCACAAATGCAACCTGGGATGCATGGATTCAGGTTCTTCAATCCGTGCCGAAATCGCGGTTGCTGGTCTTCTGCCCTGAAGGCAGTCATCGAGCGACCGCGTTTGAACGCTTGAAACACGCGGGCGTTGATCCAGATCGCTTGTCGATGATCGCGCGGATGTCGCGGTCGCACTATTTCGAAACTTACGACAGGATCGATATCGGCCTTGATCCCTTTCCCTATGGCGGCGGCACGACAACGCTCGACGCGCTCTGGACCGGCGTTCCGGTCGTTTCACTTGCGGGGCAAACCGCCGTCGGTCGCGGCGGCGTGAGCATCCTGAGCAACCTCGGCATGCCGCGGTGGATCGCCGGCGACGTCAGCGAATATGTGCGCGCCGCGGGCGAGATTGCAGACAATCGCTTCGACCGCCTCGCGCTTCGGGAGCAGTTGCGATCATCACCGCTCATGGATGAACAGCGTTTCGCTCGTGAATTTGAAGACGCAATAGCGCACGCATGGCGCGATCTGACCGGCGATGTTGTTTGACCCCGCGCCAGCCCGTCCTTAGGATCGCCGCCGCTAATTCCTATCGTTTTAGTGTGTCGGGAGATGTCGCTTGCGACTGTCGAAGCAAACCGAGTATGGCCTGCGTGCCATCGTGCAATTGGCCCGCATGAGCGCGGGTGCATTCGTGCAATCGCGCGATCTGTCGCAGCAGGAAGACTTGCCCACCAAGTTCCTCGAAGCGATCATGTTGACGTTGCGTCGCGGCGGGTTTCTGGAAAGCAAAGTTGGGCGGGAAGGGGGTTACCGCTTGGCGAAAGAACCCCGCGAAATTCGCGTTGGCGAGCTGGTTCGTGCATTGGAAGGCCGTCTGACGGTGCGCGAAGGCCGCGCGTCGGCTGATGCCACTCCGGGCCAAAGCGCGGTTCGCCTGCTGAATCAAAAGCTGACCGAAGCAACCGATGAGGTGCTGGATAAGATGACGCTCGAAGAGTTGATCGAGCAAACGGCTCGAGCCGCCGCCCAAAATCAGCAGATGTACTACATCTAGCTGCGATCCAATTTGCACGAACGCTTTGAGCGATCACCGCTTATGGACGCAGTGCGGTTTGCACGCAACATAGAGAGCATTTACGAGCAAGTTTGGACGAAGTGGCGGGCGGAGTGAGCTATGCCGCTTTACGTTGCGGTGGCGCAGCCGTGGCTTGCGCTTGGCTCGGCCGCTTTTCGGGTTCGGGTATCGGCTTGGGCGGACGGTGGGCTTCGAAATCGCGCAGCTTCCGCTCGCGCTCATTGCCGACTAGGACGAGAGTGGCCCATGTGGCAAACACGGCCGCGCCTCCCCAGACAAACGCCAGGTTCATGCAATCAACATCGGCAAAATCAGTCCCAATGTGCACGATTGCTATTCGATGGCCTGCAGCCGCAGCCCGGCTTGCCAGCGGTGGCCGCGCCGATAGTCCGCCATCGACATCGCTTTGCCGCCGTCGGGCTGCAGTTCCAGCAGTCTGAATGTTTCGTTGCCCGATTGAATTGTGCCGGCAGCGGTGATCTCACCCGGTTCCCAGCGCGGTCCGTCTTCGCCGGCGACCTCGGCGCGCACGAGGCGCATTCGCGCGACCTCCAAACCCTGGACGTCGCACAATCGAACCCGGCAACCGGGCCATGGGTACAAACCAAGAATAGCGCGACAGACCACCGCCGCCGGCTGGGTGAAGTCGAGCATAGCCGACTTCCGCGAGAGCTTTGGGGCGATGGTTGCGAGCGATTCATCCTGCGGCGTTTCAATCGCCGTGCCATTCGCCAGGTGTTCAATGGTTCGCAATGTCAGCGTGACACCATCCAGCGAGAGACGGTCGTGAAGCTCGCCAGCGGTTTCGGTGCGGCTAATCTCGATCTCCGATTGCGCCAATATCGCCCCGGCGTCCATCCGATCCGCGAGCCGGATGATCGAGTTGCCCGTGATCGCGTCGCCGTTCAGGATCGCCCAGTTGATTGGCGCGGCGCCGCGATACTTCGGCAATCGCGACGCGTGCAGGTTGATTGCGCCTAGCCTTGGCTTCTCAATCACGGCCCGCGCGATCTTCTGTCCGAACGCGATCGCCACCATCAGATCCGCGTCTGGAAGCGACAGGGCGTTGATATTATCGGTCGGTATCACACTCAGCCCGGCCTGAGTCGCCCACTGCGAAATCGGTGTGGGCGTCACCCCTCGCCCGCGCCCGGCCGGGCGGTCGGGTTGTGTCACCACGCAAACCAGCTCGTGCCCCTGATCGTGCAGGGCGGCCAGCGTCGGAACGCCGAACTCTCCACTGCCAGCGAAGATGATTCGCAGTTGCGTCATGTCAGCCTGTTATCGTTTGGCGCGAAAGTTCTCTTCCAGCTCTTTAAGTTTTTTTCGATTGGCCATCTTAGCGACAGGTCCCATTCGGTCGGTCAGCAGAATGCCATTCAGATGATCAAACTCATGCTGCCAGACGCGGGCAGGAAAACCGGCGCCGATCTGTTCGAACGCGTTGCCATCTAAATCCTGAGCGCGAATCCGCACGCGTTTGTTGCGGACGATCTTCACGTGAATGTCGGGAAGGCTCAGGCATCCCTCTTCGGCTTCGTCCTCGGCATCCGGGTCGCTCAGTGTCGGGTTGATGTAAACGTGATCGTCCCCAGCCTCTCCGCTGGGATTAGCAACGAACAACCGAATATTCCTGCCTACTTGCGGCGCGGCCAGACCCACGCCCTTCGCTTCGCGCATCAGCCGAAACATATCGACGGCGAGCTTCCGCAACGACTCGTCGAACGCAACAACCGTTTCGTTTGCTTTCTTGAGTCGAGGATCGGGGTAAAGAATGATTTTTATCGCTTCCGCCATGCCTAGCCGTATAATTTTTGCGAGCTTGTAGCCGTTCGGCAAGTTGAACTGTACACACTACTTGTTGACACATTAAGCGGATAGCGCGTACATTCAATCGGTTGAAGGGCGCGCGATCGAGCTCGCCGCCTTTGCGGCATGTTGCGGACGTTTGTGTAGAGCCTTTCTGACCGGCCATTGCAGGACTTAATGTGAGCGAAAACGGCAACAGTTCAAGCGGATACCAGGACATCCCGGAAGAGGATCGTCGCAAGGCCCAGGTGTTCTTCGACCGCGGTAAGACTGTGGCCGACACCGGCAACTTTGAATACGCCATCGAAATGTACATCCAGGGCCTGACCGTCGATCCGGAAAACACCGAAGCTCACCAGGCCCTCCGTGAGATCGCGCTCAAGCGGAAAGCCAGCGGCGGCAAAGATATGGGCATGCTCGACAAGATTAGACAACCCAAGCCCAAAGATGATAAAGCCGCGATGCTCAATTTTGAGAAGCTGATGTCTTATGACCCCGGTAGCACTGAGCGCATGCTGGGCGTTCTGCAGAGTGCGCAAAAAGCCGGCTTCTACGAGACCGTCCTTTGGGTCGGGCCGATCCTTCTTCAGGCTAACGCCAACCAAAAAAAATCTGATTTCAAGCACTACATCGCGTTAGCTGACGTTTACGCCGCCATTGATCGTTATCACTTAGCCGCCGAAGCTGCCAACTATGCCCTGGCCATGCGGCCCGACGACATGGATTTGCAGCAGCGCATGAAGAATTACGCCGCTGAAGCGACGATGAAGGAAGGCAACTACGGCGTTGCCAAAAGCTTCCGCGAGAGCGTTCGCGACCGCGATCTTCAGGACAAACTTCTGGAAGATGAGAAGGACGTTCATACCGTGGACGCCCTTGAGCGGGGCATCATGGAAGCCGAGGTGGCGTGGAAAGCGGCTCCCGAAGACCAGTCAAAGTTCACGAAATTCATCGACGCGCTGCGACGTCCGGAGCTCGATAAATTCGATGAGCACGCCGCGGCACTTCTGGAAGAGCACTATCAGAAGACCAAGCAGTTTAAATGGCGTCAGCGCATCGGCGAAATCCGCATGGCTCAACTCGGGCGCAAAGAGCGCGACCTGCGCTCGGAAGCAGAGCGCAACAAGGATACGCCGGAAGGCCAGGAGTTGATTCAGCAGCTTCGCGACTTCCGGGCTCAAAAAGTGAAGACGGAACTTGCCGAATATCAGCTCGTTCTCGAGCACTATCCAACGGATTCAAGTGCTCGCTATCAGGTTGCGTTGCGCACATTCCAGCTTGGGCAATATCAGGAATCGATCGCCGCATTCCAGCAGGTTCGAACCGACCCGAAGTATCGTATTGCAGCCACGATTTTGCTGGGCCAGGCATTCCTGCTTGCTGGCTACGTCGACGAATCGGTCGACACGCTCAAAGCCGTCATTGATGAATATCCCAACCGCGGTGACGAGCGATCAATGGAGATGTATTACTGGTACGCTCGCGCCCTGGAAGCCCACAAAGATATCCCGGCGTCCATCAAGGCGTTCAGCCAAGTCGCGCAGTGGAACTTCAACTACCGCGATGTGCAGACGCGTATCAAAGCGCTTCGTGCGTCACTCGGCAGCTGATTACATTAAGTAACCAATGCAAGCGTGAAGTTGGCCGTTGCTTGCGGAACCCGTCAACGCCGCCTAGACTTCACCGCGTGTTCGCTAGGGGTGGCCGCGACATCCATCGCGGCCTGAGAATAAACCCTCCGAACCTGATCCGGACCGTACCGGCGAAGGGAAGCGACTTCAGGACGAATCTGCGCCTGTTTGCTTGTCACATCGCCTTTCTCCGGATCGAAGCCCTGACGACCTCCAGCGTGTAGCCGCATTGTGTTGACGCGGCGGAAGGAGCTTATGAGCCGTTCGATTCCTACCAGTGAGCATTCGTTTGAGCTGCCCGCGGTCGGCGGCAATCCTTCCAGCCAGCGGCAAGGCACCACGCCGGGTTCTTTTGCCAAGCCCGGCAGAATTGGCACGCCATACACGTTTAGCTCTCCCGACACACCTGGCATGCCGCCCGCTTCCAGCGTCACGGCGATGGATTTCTCCGGCCCGCGCGATCACGATTGCAAAACACAGCTTGAAGAAGCGCGAATCGGCCGCATCTCACAGCAGATGAAAGCGGTGACGCTCCGCGAGCCGCATCTGAGCGCCGAGGAGATTCGCGCCGAGGTCGCCGCGGGGCGGATGATCATCCCAGCCAACAAAGTCCACCTGAAATACAAGCTGGAACCGATGTGCATCGGACGTGCGTCGCTCACCAAAGTCAACGCGAACATGGGAGCGTCGCCGGTTTCATCGGGAACGCAGGAGGAAGTTGAAAAGCTGAAGTGGGCCGAGCGCTGGGGCGCCGACACGGTGATGGATCTTTCCACCGGCGGCAACCTCGACGAGTGCCGCGAAGCGATTATCCAGAACGCGACGGTTCCAATTGGCACCGTTCCGATCTACTCGATGATCATTGGCCGCTCGATCGAAGAGCTCAGCCACGACGTCATTCTGAAGGAACTTGAGAAACAAGCCAGGCAGGGCGTCGATTATTTCACGATTCACGCCGGCGTGTTGCGCGAGCACCTGCCGTTCGTTCGCAAGCGCCTGATCGGCATCGTCTCCCGCGGCGGCTCGCTGCTGGCCAAATGGATGCTGCATCACAACAAGCAGAATCCGATGTACGAGATCTTCGACGACATCTGCGACATCATGCGCGAGTATGACGTCAGCTTCTCGCTCGGCGATGGTCTTCGCCCCGGTGGCCTTGCAGACGCCACCGATGAAGCCCAGCTTCGCGAACTGGCCACCCTCGGCGAACTCACCGAGCGCGCCTGGGCCAGGGGCGTTCAGGTGATGGTCGAAGGCCCCGGCCACGTGCCGTTCGATCAGATCGAATACAACATGAAGCTGCAGCGTCAGCTTTGCCACGGTGCGCCGTTCTACGTGCTGGGGCCGCTCGTGACCGACATTTTCCCTGGGTATGACCACATCACCAGTTGCATCGGCGCTACCGCCGCGGGCTTCCATGGCGCGAGCATGCTTTGCTACGTGACGCCGAAGGAGCACCTGGGTTTGCCGAAGAAAGATGACGTCAAGCAGGGATGCGTTGCCTACAAAATCGCAGCCCACGCCGCCGACGTGGCGCTGGGAATCCCCGCCTCGCGCGATCGCGACGACGAACTCACCAAAGCCCGTGCGGCCCTCAACTGGCAGAAGCATTTTGATCTCAGCTTCGACCCCGAGCTGGCTCGCGCTTATCACGATGAAGATCTGGAAGTCGACACCGACTTCTGCGCCATGTGCGGCCACGACTGGTGCAGCGTTCGCATCAGCAAGGAAATCGTCGAGTTCTATAGCGGCAAAGATGCCGAGTCGCAGCCGGCCAAGAAAGCGACCGCATCGCCAGGCGTCAGTGACAGCGGTGCCGAAATCCTCAAGCAACGCGGCGTGCTCTCGCCGGATGAGATCATGAAGCTCGCTCACAAGGGCAAGAAGGCTGTCTGCCACAGCGACAACGTGCAGGATGAACAGGAAGCCAAGCTGGTGCAGCTCAACACGCTCAAAGCGCACGGAGTTGTGGTGAACGAGTCGGGACTCTAGCATTTCGCGGAGTGACTGACCGTCGTAAATTCAGAGCGCAGTTGAGCGTCCGTGACATGGGCTTCCAGCCCATGCTGAGACACTCTCGTCCGGATATTGCTTATTCTTTTTGCCTTTCGGAATTCGCGCGATCTTCAATTCGTAGGCCGCTTGCATGGGCTGGAAGCCCATGTCACGGACGCTCATCTTTCCGCATGTACTAAGCCACCGTTATGAAAATCAGCTTGGAATGGCTCAGTGATTTCCTTCCCGGCGCGATCGACGCGCAGCAGGCCGCCGACGCGCTCACGCACGGCGGGTTCCCTGTCGAGTCGATCGAATCGCATGGCGATGACACGGTTCTCGACGTGGAAGTCACCAGCAACCGCGGCGACTGCCTCTCGCACGTCGGCGTCGCGCGCGAGCTTGCCGCGTTGCTCAATCGCGAATTCAAACCGAAGCCAAATGTTCCCGCCGCCACGTCCGGCGCGCCGCCGACGTCGGTCGAAATTGAAGCCACAGATCTTTGCCCGCACTACATCGCGCGCGTACTGCGAAACGTCGCCGTTAAACCCAGCCCGGCGTGGCTGATACGCCGTCTCGAAGCCGTGGGTCTTCGCGCGATTAACAACATCGTTGACGTGACGAACTACGTCATGTTCGAACTCGGGCAGCCGCTGCACGCGTTTGATCTCGATCGCTTGAGCGAACGCCGCATCGTCGTGCGGCAGGCACGGACCGGCGAGAAACTCATCAGCATTGATGGCCGGGAGCGCGCTCTGCTGCCCGACATGCTCGTCATCGCCGATGCGGCTCGGCCCGTCGCACTCGCCGGTGTGATGGGCGGCATCGATTCTGAAGTATCTGGCGCGACAAAGAACGTGCTGCTTGAGTCGGCGCGTTTCGAGCCGTTGTCGGTGCGCAAAACGGCTCGCCGATTGGCGATGAAGAGTGACAGCTCCTATCGCTTTGAACGCGGGATAGATCCGGTGCTGCCAGAACGCGCGAGCCTTCGCGCCGCGCAACTCATCCTCGAAACTGCCGCCGGCGAGCTTCTGCCCGGTGCCGCATCAGCGGGCGCCACCGGCTACGTGACAAAGACACTCACGTTGCGACTTCCGCGAATGGCGAGATTGCTGGGAATTAAGTTCCCACCTGAGCAGGTTGTGGATGCGCTCAGGCGCCTGCAACTCCAGCCAGCGCTTACGGGCGATCGTGTTGAAGTCGCGGTTCCAAGCCATCGGCTCGACTTGAACATCGAATCCGACCTGATTGAGGAAGCCGCCCGCGTGATCGGCTACGAGCGCGTTCCGGTGCGCAATGAGATCTCGATTCGACTGACGCCACCCGAGCCATCGGCGAACACGATCTTACAGGTGCGCTCGATCCTCGTTGGCAGCGGTTATTTTGAATCGGTCACGTTCGGCTGGGTCAGCGACAATCTCGCTGCCGACTTCACACCCGCCGAAGCCGCAGGCTTGCCGCGGGCGCAGTCCGCGGTGCGAAAGGCTGATGCCTCGCTGCGCCCAAGCATTATCCCCGGCCTGCTTGAATCGCTTCGCCGCAACGAAAATGCCGGCGTCGCCGATGCTCGACTCTTCGAAATCGGCTCAACATTCATTCTCAACACGCAGCAGCAAGTCGATGAGCGCCGGAAGGTGGCGCTCGTCGGCGGGACCGATCTGCGAGATATTCGCGGCGTCGTCGAACTGATTCTCAATCGCCTTAACCCCGATCGCGAAGTGCGGATCGTGGCATCGGAGCGAGCCGGCTTCGGCAAAGCCGCCGCGGGCCGGATTGACTGGGATGGCCAGCCGATCGGCTACCTCGGTAAGATCGATCGCGCGGTTGCGGAGAAGCTGGGCCTGCGCGAGATTCCCGGCGCTGCGGAACTCGAACTCCTTCCGCTGATCGAAGGCGCACTGCTGATTCCGAAACAAAAAGCGATTCCCACGTTTCCGTCAATACGACGAGATCTCTCGCTCGTCATTCCTGAAGCCGTACCATACGAGCACGTGGCTCAGCTCATTCAGGGTCTCAGCCTGGCACAACTGGAAGATGTCGAATATGTGACAACGTACCGCGGTAAGCCGCTGGAGGCTGGCCAAAAGAGCGTGACGGTGACGTTCGTCTTCCGCTCACCGACCGGCACGTTGACCAGCGAAGCCGTCGACGCTGCGGTCAGCCGCGTTGTTGAAGCTGCCCAACGGGATCTATCAGCCACGCTTCGAGTCTGATATCGCTTTGACTTTCACCCTCACCCTCTTAACTTGTACATGTGATGACCGAATCGGCTTTCCAGCAGTGCATTAACCCCGATTGTGGCGCCACCTACCCGATCGATGCGGTGAAGGTGACGTGCGACAAGTGCCAGAATCTGCTGGACATTCGTTATGACTGGTCGCGATTGCCCGTCCCGCGCAGCCTGGGATTCTTCGAGCATCGCTGGGCAACCAAAGGCACCGCAACGCAGGGAAGCCTTGATTTCTCCGGCGTCTGGCGTTTTCGCGAGCTGCTGCCGTTCTATCGCTCCGAAGATGACATCGTGACGATCGGCGAGGGCCGAACCGTCCTGCAGCAGGCGGATTTGCTCGCGCGGCAGATGGGAGTCAAGCCCGGGAATCTTTTGCTGCAATATGAAGGCTTAAACCCCAGCGGCAGCTTCAAAGACAACGGAATGACCGCCGCCTTCACGCACGCCCGAATGGTCGGTGCGCGGAAAGTCGCCTGCGCTTCGACCGGCAACACCAGCGCCAGTCTCGCGATGTTCGCATCACTCGCCGAGCTTCGCGGCGTGGTTTTCATCGGCAGCGGAAAGATTTCCATTGCCAAGCTCTCGCAAGCACTCGATTACGGCGCGCTCACGCTGCAAATCCAGGGCGATTTCGACGCCTGCCTCCGTCGCGTCCGGCAGATTGCTCGAGATCCCGCCAACGGCTTGTACCTGATGAACAGCGTCAATCCGTTCCGCATCGAGGGGCAGAAAAGCATCATGTATCGCATCCTCGAGGCGCGAGACTGGAACCCGCCGGACTGGATCATCGTGCCCGGCGGCAACCTCGGGAATTGCTCGGCGTTCGCCAAAGCTTACATGGAGCTCAAAGCGCTGGGTTTGGTCAAGAAAGTTCCTCGCCTCGCAGTTATCAACGCCACCGGCGCTAACACGCTGCACGAAGTGTTCAATAATCAAAAGCTGCGATGGAACGGCGGCCGCTACGACGCCAAAGCAATCCAGATGATGTATGCCGGCATGGACGAAGTGGGATACCTGCCGCATACGATTGCCAGCGCGATCGAAATCGGCCGGCCGGTCAATCTGCCCAAGGCGCTGCGAGCGCTGGATTTCATGTACGGCGTCGTTCGCGAAGTAACCGATGACGATATTCTCGAACACCGCGCTCTCGTGGCCCGACTTGGGTTTGGCTGCGAACCGGCCAGCGCCGCGAGCGTCGCCGGCTTGCGAATGTTGCTCGACGAGAAAGTCATCTCGCCGGACGAATCGGTCGCATGCATCCTCACCGGCCACGAGCTCAAGGACAGCAACGCAACCGTGAAATATCACACCGGCATCGACTTGAAAGCCGTGCAGGATCTCGCGCCGCGCACTGAGCCGCATGGCAGGATGTCGAACCGGCCGATTCCTGTGGAAGACGACCTCAATTCGATTCTGCGTGCGATGGACGGCGGGCGGTAGAGGATTCAGTCATGACGAAGATTGCAATTACCGGAGCCGCCGGACGAATGGGTTCGCGGCTCGTGGCGCTCGCCCGCCAGAATGGTGATCTTGAAATCGTCGGCGCGATTGAGCGACCCGATTATCCCGGACAAGCAAAGGATGCCGGCGAAGTTGCCGGCATCGGCGCGATCGGCGTGCCGATTACCTTCGATCTTCGACCGACGCCGCAGGTGCTGATTGATTTCACGTCGCCGGCTTCAATGCGGCATTGGCTGAAGACCTGCCGCGATCGCGGCATCGCGATGGTGATCGGAACCACCGGCCTCCAGCCAGCCGATCATGCGGCGATCGATGTCGCATCTGCCGACATTCCGATTCTTCAAGCGCCGAACATGAGCCTAGGCGTGAATGTGCTTTTCAAAATCGCCGGCGAAGTCGCGAAGCTGCTCGGAGATGACTACGACATTGAGATCGTCGAAGGTCATCATCGGTTCAAGAAGGACGCGCCGTCTGGAACCGCATACGGCTTGGCTGAAGCGATTTTGCAAGCGGTCGGAAAGACACGCGATGCGCTGGTCCACGATCGTCACGGCGACGAAGCGACCCGAAATCGCGGGGAAATCGGCATGCACGCGCTCCGCATGGGCGATGAAGTCGGCAAGCACACGGCATACTTCGCCGCGCTCGGCGAGCGGCTTGAGCTCACGCACGTAGCAACCAATCGTGACACATTCGTCCACGGCGCACTCAAAGCTGCCAAGTGGCTCGCGTCGCAAAAGCCGGGTCGTTACACGATGGCCGACATGTTGGGGCTGCGTGAGCGCTGATAGAAATAGGGGGTCCGCATACACGCGGTGAGATAAACCGCGCTCCGCTCCGCGCATCGCGGCTAACCGCTGATCCCGCAGTCTGTTCCGGCGTTTGATTTTTCTCTCGCCGCGCGAGCGATACCAGCTTCGCTGCCGACGCCCGTAATACCTGCGCTGGTGCTTCGACACACAAACGCGGATGAGGAGGCTGCGTACCGGCCGAAAACGCATCCATCAGGCTCTTCCATTCAGGCTCTTCCATTGCCCAGCGCACAAAACCTTTGCGGTTTTCAGGCATCGAAAGCGGCGGGTTTTTTATATGGTTCTTTTCCATACGGCTACCCACACATTCTTCGTATTCTCGCACGCCGGCGGCGCGCCAGCGTCGGCAGCAGGACGATTCCGGCGAGGATCGCGGGTTCGGGGGTGGCGCTGGTGGTCACGGTGAAGGCGCCGGGCTGGGCATTGCCGTACAGCGCCGCGGCGCCGGCGGGATTGAACGGGTAGGCGGTGTTGTCCAGGTCGTAGTTGTTGTCGTTGGTGAAGGTGGCGCCAACGAGGCTGTCGTTGGTGGCGATGGTGAAGGTGCTGCTGACGCCGCCGGTGGCGCCGGCGTGGATCGTGATCGTGCCGAGAAGGACTTGGCTGACGCCGTGGGTCTGCGGGCCGGCTTCGACGCCGACGGCGTCGGCGCCGAACGGGGGCGGGTCGGTGCTCTCGGAGATCGAAGCGGCAGTCGCGGTGAAGGTCGCGGTGTTGCCGGCGTCGTCGAATCCGGTCGGCACGCTGCCGCCG